>Ga0233437_1000108_pt1 | contig 202852 bp, 157 predicted proteins | sample SI_122_August201_FD_182714 | JGI IMG/M metagenome (GOLD analysis project Ga0233437, IMG submission 182714) | Seawater microbial communities from Saanich Inlet, British Columbia, Canada - SI_122_August2016_200_MG | ecosystem: Environmental > Aquatic > Marine > Inlet | place: Canada: British...
GGTATTAGACAGAATGGGAATTGGACACAGGAGCATGCATCGTCCGCAACAGCTATCGGGTGGACAACAACAACGTGCTGCTGTAGCTCGTGCGATAGTAGGGGATCCCTTGCTTATACTGGCTGATGAACCTACAGGAAATCTTGATTCAAAGAACGGTGAGCAGGTGATGGAATTGTTGGCCGAGTTGAATCAGGAAGGTAAGACAATTATTATGGTTACTCATTCACAAATTGATGCAGCTTATGCCCATAGAATTGTGGGGATGAGGGATGGAGGCTTGAGTTGAATTTTATGTTCTTGTAATACTATTTATTATGTTTTTATTGAATCTTCGTTTGAGTATAAGTCTTTTGTTAAAACGTCCTGTTGTTACCGGGATTAAGCTTCTTGGTTTGACTATTGGAGTGGCTGTTGCTACTTTATTGATGGTATATGCTGATCAGGAGTTTAGCTACGATTCACATTTTAAGAACTCTGATCGTATATATCGTTCCCTGACTACCTGGAAAGAGGGCAGTTCAATTGGAATTAATCCGATTTGTTTACGGTCGTTGTATGAAGGATCTACAGAGGCTCTCCCTGAAGTAGAGTCTGTTGTTCAAATATATAGAGGTGGCCGTCCGGATATCAGAATAGGAGACCAGTTATTTAAGTCAAAGCGTATGTTATATGCTGATCCGGAATTTGTTGATGTCTTTACGCCAAAGCAAATTGCTGGTGACATAAGATCGGCTCTTTCATCACCTGGCACTCTTGTGATCACCGACCGTTTAGCCAGAATACTGTTTGGGACTGACAATCCGATTGGAAAAAATCTGGTAGTAAATGAAATGGAATACTCTGTAGAGGCGGTAATGGAGGAATTTCCTTACAACACTCATTTCAAATTTGATTTTCTGGCTGCGATGGTTGATGTTGATTATTTATCAAGGATGGGCGGTCTCGAGTTTTTTACTTACACCTTATTCAGGGAGGGTGTTGATTTGGAAAGGGCGGTCGAAAAAGCATCTGACTTTTATGAGGGGCTGGTGAAGCAACAGTTTCAACAAATAAAGGCTGAGCTGGGAGCTGATATGGAGCCTCTCACGAGAATTCATTTATTTACCACAGCTGGCTATGATTTATCACCAAACGGAGATGTAACGATAATTTTGTCACTCACTCTGTTAGCTATATTAATACTGATACTTGCCCTATCTAACTATATAAATCTTTTTCTCGTACATAGTGAAAACCGGTCGCTTGAGATCGGTATCAGAAAAGCATCGGGTAGTGGACAAAAGCGCCTTTTGGGACTTTTCTTTGGAGAATCACTGGGGATCACCCTAATATCTTTTATCCTCGCTCTGATTCTGCTACACTCCACAGCAAACTGGATCAGGACAACCTTTTTGCTCTCTCTTGATCCTGAAATTTGGTCTGACCCCGGATTCTATTTAAAAGTTTGTCTTCTGATGCTGATCACGGCAGCTCTTGCGGGTCTGTATCCGGCATTCTATCTCTCGCGACTTAATCCGGTTCGAGCGATTTTTTCATCCGGTCAGGGTGGTTCAAGGAAGAATCGTCTAATGCGCATTGCTGTGGTATTTCAGTTTTCTATAACAGTTTTTCTTATTACAGGTATTGGATTTTTATATAAGCAGATGAATTATATCAGCACTGTACCTCTCGGCTTTGATGCCAAAGGAGTGTTGATGATATCAAACCTGAATTCCACCCTTGTCAATAACCAGGATGCAATTAAAGAAGCACTTGTGGCAATCCCGGACGTGGAGTATGCAGGAGCCTCTCAGGGAAGTCCGGCATCAGGGAAAAGCGGACAGTTGATATATAAATTTGGAGAAACTCCGGAAACAGCGATATCCATTGCGGAGGAGCGTGTTCGATCAGGTTATTTTGAAACCCTCGGAATCGAACTGCTTGCCGGACGATTTTTCAGAGAGGGATCAGAATATGATAGCAAATGTGTTATTCTTAATGAGACAGCAGTTCAACGGCTTGGTTTAGACAACCCAATTGGAAGCAGAGTGGCCATGTTTGCTGATCCGGTCGAAGTTATCGGAGTGGTTAAAGATTTCCATTTCAGGAGCCTGAAGTCGAATATTGGGCCTTTGGTTTTTACTTTTTATAATCCAGCCATTTATATTTTCATGGTTAAGGCATTGCCTGGAAATGAGGCTGTTGTGATGAAGAAGGTGAGGGAAGTGTTGGCTGGGTTTGACTCCCAGCAAGAGGTCAGTATAAGTTTTCTTGACAATCAGATACGAAACAGATATAATCAGGAGCAGCAATTATCCAGAATTCTGCTGGCAGGCGCTCTATTAGCAATTATACTGTCAGTTATGGGCCTGTTTGCCTTAAGCCTTTTTTCAATTCAAGATCGTACCAAAGAAATTGGTGTGCGAAAAGTTTTGGGCGGAAGTATATCGGCCGTGACAGGTACACTGGTGTGGTCAATAACAAAATGGACTTTGATAGCAATACCGATCGGGGCAATACCTGCTTATTGGGTTATGGCAAAATGGCTGGCAAATTTCGCCTATAAAACAAATCTGAGCTGGTGGATGTTTATCCCTGCCGGATGTATCGCTGTTTCAATCGCTCTGCTTACAGTAATATTCCAGGTAATACGAGTAGCAAACAAAAATCCAGTAGAATCCCTAAGATACGAATGACTCCCGCCTGCCCCGATTCCCGATTCCCGAATCCCGAATCCCGAATCCCGAATCCCGATTCCCTATTTATTGTCCCCGAGAGCTTCCATTCTGAATCGTTCTAGTTCAGCTTGCTCGTGCTCGGTTTCCATAATTTCAGCAATCTTTTCAACGATATCCGGGTGTTTATCTGCAATATTATTCTCCTCCCGGATGTCATTTTCAAGATTGTAAAGTTCAATCTCCATATTTCCTTTGAGGATGTTTTTACGAATACCTTTCCACGATCCCATACGAACAGCCTGCTGGCCGGCATAAGAAGGGAATTCCCAAAAGAGAAAATCTGCAACATCCTGATTCTTACCCAACATAGTTGGAAGGAAACTGAGTCCGTCAGTTTCAGTACCAGCATCTACTCCGGCAATTTCACATAGAGTGGGGAAGACATCATAAAAAACAGATGGATGATCATTCGTTGAGCCGGCTTCGATTTTACCTGGCCATGAAACTACCATGGGAACACGAATACCACCTTCATGAAGGTATCCTTTTCCCCATCCTTGTGATTCATTGAAGGGACCACCACTATTGAACCAGGGTGAATCGGTACCACCGTTATATGTGGGACCATTATCACTTGTGAACATTATGATAGTATTCTCATATTTCTCTAATTCTTTAAGCAGGTCAACCATTTCTCCTACCTGATGGTCAAGATAAGCTACCATTGCAGCATAGCCAGCATGTGGATTGCGATGTGGAAAATAGCCACGATTACCCAGGTAAGGTTCCTCATCACCAAATTTGTCGATATACCTCTGAACCCATTCTTCAGGAGCTTGAATTGCAGCGTGAGGAATTGGAGTTGCATAATAGAGAAAGAAAGGCTGTTCACCCGATTCCCGGATAAATTTCATCGCCTCCCGATGCATGATGTCAGGCGCATATTCCTCCAGAGTATAATCAGCATAACTGGCCGGGTCCAGAATGTCAGCATCTTTCGCCAGCTTAGTGCCTGGTATGACTAACTTATTATTCATTTTAAGCTTTTCCTCATTCAGCCAAAGATGTTTAGGATAATAAGTATGAGCCTGACGCTGACAATTAAATCCGCAGAAAAAATCAAAGCCCTGTGTGTTGGGAACGCTCTCACTCAATGGGCCACCAAGACCCCATTTGCCAATCATTCCAGTGGTATATCCGGCTTCCTGAAGCTTTTCTCCTATAGTAACTTCCTCAGGGTTCATTGGGTATTGTCCTTCAAGATTTGGATCATCCACTGATTTGGTCATATCCCAAACCGGACCTCTTTCTCCCCATTCATGATTTCCCCGTATGTGTGCATGACCGCCATGTTTGCCAGTTAAAAGGATACAACGTGAAGGTGCACATACAGCTGAACCAGCATAATGATCGGTGAACCGCATGCCAGTTTCAGCGAGCAGATCAATATGAGGGGTTTCAATCTTCTCTTGTCCGTATGAACCCAGTTCGCCATAGCCAAGATCATCAGCCAGAATGTAGATTATGTTGGGTTGTTTGTCCGCTGTACATGAGCTTAACAAAGCGATAATAATAATAGCGGAGGCAGTTAGGAGTTTTTTCATTTGATGGTTTTTTACTTTACGTTGTACTGTTGGGTGTTACAGTTTAGCTTTGTTGTTTATTTATGCTTGACGAGCTGTAGCATGCAACAGCTTTCGTTTATCCGTTTTCCTTGTTTTCGAGCAGGTCGTTTATAACTATTGATGCAAGAAAGCAGCCAAAAGCCGGAGGCATGTAGCTGATAGTTCCGACATTTGATTTTTTGTTTTGTTCTCCTTCAGTGAGGATCACAGCTTCTTTATTTATTTTCTCAGGCGAAAATACAACTTTTACTCCTGAATATACCCCCAAACGATGTAGTCGTTTTCTGAGAATGGCGGCTAGTTTGCAATTGTAGGATTTTGATATATCAGTAATCTGTATTTGAGTTGGGTCATGTTTTCCACCTGAACCCATTGAGCTGGCAATCTTTAATCCCTTGGTGACTGAATGATAAATCAGGAATATTTTGGGAACCAAAGTGTCAATGGCATCGACAACATAGTCAAATTCACCATCCAGAACTTCAGTTATAGTATCGCCATGAATGTATTTGTCAATGACTATTAGTTCGATATCCGGATTAATATCCCTGAGGCGATCAGCCATTAAGTGAGCTTTTGATTTACCTTCTGTTGAACGCAAGGCAATTAACTGACGGTTTATATTACTTGTCTCAATGCAGTCTCCATCAATAATGCTTAGTTTTCCGACTCCGGCCCGACAAAGCATTTCTGCAGCATAGGCACCAACACCACCCAAACCTACCACCAACACATGTGACTTCTGCAAGATTGACAATTTGCTCTCTCCAAGAAGTAATTCAGTTCTTGACAACCATTCAGGAGTACTCATTTGGAAAAGTATTTTTGGAAATTTTGGTTTATTCTTTTCTTTAGCTCATGTATTGACAGGCATTTCAGTTGAGCAGCTTTCTCATATATTGCTTCAATTCCAATCTGGCTTTCATCTGTCTCAAGAAATAAATGCTCAATCGGAGTAGCCTTAAAAGCTTCCTGATGCTTGTAAGAAGCGGATAATAAAGATTCTCCAAAAGATAAAATAAAGCCAGCCTGAATCAGTTGATTGGCCAATCCGGCTTTTCCACTGAAACCATGAATAATCCATGTCTGTTTTGAGTTGGAATTCTTTTTAATGGCTAATAATTCTGCAAAGGCTTTAACGCAATGAATTATTAATGGCTTGTTTGTAAATTCCTGAGCCAAACGAATTTGTTGCAAAAGAACCTCAACTTGCCTGTCGAAACGTACATTTCTGATTTTGTCAAGCCCAATTTCACCGATTGCCACTATACGAGGATGCGTAATATATTTAATGAATTCCTGATCATTAATTGAATGATCAGCAGTATGCCATGGATGCAATCCCACCGATGCATAAAACTGCTCATCCCTGGTTTTTGAGAAATCCTGGTAGAAGATATTTTGAATCCTTATCAGATCTGTACTCTGAGTATTCAAACCATGAGAATGGATATCAATGTATTTGAATAAGAGCTCAGGGTGCATCTTGCAAAAATATGAATTTGTAATTATATGGAAAACCACTTATGCTCAGAATAATTCCAGCAAATGGGTGATATTCCTGAAAGCGGAACAATAATTAATCGACTCAATCTTTGTAAGTATCAAGAGATCAAAATATAAGCTTCTTTGGCATGTTGTTGGTATAAAAAAGGTGATTATAAATACCAAGAGCCATGAAAAATAAAATTTCATCATTACTACAGATTTTCCTGATCGGAGTTATTCTTTCACTAATTCCAATGCAGGGTGTAAGTCAAACTTTTCTAGACCTTATTGTCGAGAAATCAGCTAGCAATATGGAACCTGCGATTGGATCGTATGTGACATTTACAATAAGCGTAACAAATCTTTCAGATACGCATGATGCCAGCGGAGTTGAAGTGGAGGATATATTAGAATCGGGTTTAGTGTATCAATCCTCTGATCCTTCAGTTGGATCATACGATGCGAATTCGGGAGTTTGGAATGTAGGTACTGTTTTGGCCAATCAAACCGAAACCCTGGAAATGCTTGTTAAAGTGACGACTCTCGATAGAGTTTGCAACGCTGCAACTTTGATTGCAGTGAATCAGTCTGATACAAACGGTAAGAATAATAAGTTTACTATTTGTCTGAATCCCAGGGAAGCAGATGAACTCGACCTGGCCGTATCAAAGGATGTATATAATGCTGTACCCCAGGTGGGAGGGCAAAGCGTGTTTACAATTACTGTAAGCAACCTTAGTGCAACAATCTCAGCTACTAATGTAGAAATAGAGGATATACTCGATGCAAATCTGCTTTATAAATATTCCAGTGAATCGCATGGATCTTATGATGCGAATACAGGTATTTGGAGCATTCCGATAATTTATCCGGGACAAACAGTTACTATGGATATGTCGGTTACAGTTAATGGTTCGGCTGATAATATTGCCAGTCTGATCAACCTTGATCAGGTAGATAATAATCCTAATAACGACGATGATATTGCTTCTGTTACAGTTTCTGGCTCATCAGGAGGTAATAATGGTGGTTTGGAAAGTGAAGGCAGTATGGCTGAAAAAATAGCTGTCAGGAATTACAACAGATCAAAAACTGATATAAAGAACCTCTTTTCTGAAGCAACAAGTATGATTAGCTTTTCTGAAGAGAAGGCTATGAACAGAACGATCACTTCAGCCAGTATGCTGAAGGGAAGCAGTTCTCTGATTGAACTATTTCCAGAATTAGGTCCTTTCGGCTCCCAGGCATTTGTAAGTACTCCGGATGATTTACTTGGTATCACCAATGCATTAGAGGTATTCTCAGTTGATTACTTTGATAATTATCAAAAGAGAATGGGAGCAATTCTGGCTCTGACTACCCAAAATGGAGATGTATACAGTCATACTAAATTGGTTTGCGACAGGATGAACGGTGCATCTCTTGATTTGGCAAGAGTTGAACAGATTAACGGAAAAGACTTTGTAATGAGTAAGCTGGTTCAGCCAAATGGTGATGTGGATTACTCTCTTAGCTTTATTGTTTGGGAAGAAGACGGAAAGATGATGATTGATAACAGGTGGAATATTGAGGAATACAATCCTGCAAATGATGCAACAGTTTTTAATTTCCAGGTATGGTCAGTAACTGCTCAATCAACAATTGCACTCACCGAAGAAGTAATATCCCGATTAAGTGATGAAAATGAATTGGAATTCATTGACTCTGATAATAGTTTACCAGGTACATACCTTGTGAATGGCTACTATGAGAATGGCGTAATTAAAGCTAATCTCAAAACCAATGGACAGACTGATATGCTGCACATTAAGGGTAACCTTACCCGTTATGAAGGAGCTGTCAGAGAATCATTCAGCCATGATATTGAAATAAATGCCACTGATGAAGAATACATACAGGTTGAATTTCCTGTCGGATACATATTTGATATTGGTTTCGGACTGACAAGCAACCAGTCAGATGTGTCTGATGCATTGTATTTCGCGGATGGTCCATGGGGCAAATCATTTGAAGATGAAGGTGCCTGGATTAGTGAATTTACCACGCAGGAATACTCAGGAGAACAATTTGCAGATGCTATGGTTTTGGAGAGAAATGTATATATGACTGGTCAGGTTCGCACTTATGCAAGCTTATTCAGGGCATTGAAAGCAGGTAACAGATCTGTAGACCTTACTGGCTATAATCGCCTGGAATTTGAAGCAAGTGGCAATGGCCAGGTTGAACTTATTGTGGCGAAAGAATCTATCGATACATGGAGTGGACAGTTCAGAACCAGTTTCAATCTCACAGCAAATGAGCAAACTCTAAGTATTGACTTAACTCACATGAAGGCAGCAATGGCAAGCGGTACTTTTTCAGCAGAAGATGTACTATCAGTTGTGTTTAATGTGATTGGAGATGGTCAGAACTGGCAGGAATTTTCTATAGACATTAAAAACCTGCGTTTTGCTAAAGGAAGTAGTGATCAAAGTACTATTGATCAAAATGAAATTCAAGTTAATACATATCCGAATCCGGTTTTCGATATGGCTACTGTTGAATTCAGTATCCCCGACACGGATTATGTACAAATTGCGATATATGATATGACAGGAAAACAAGTACAGCTTGTTGCTGATCAGGAATTTAGCGAAGGTACTCACCGTTTGCAATTCTCTGCTGAAGATCTGTCAAGTGGTATGTATTTTATGAAATTAATGTATAATCATCAGGTTGAATCAAAAAGGATCAGCGTATTAAGATGATTGTGTTATGGCTCGGAAAGTTAAGGGGGCAAGTAATTTTGTCCCCTCTTTCTTTTTAGACCCTTGATTAATCCCATTAATCCTTTACGCAGCGCACTGGTACATACATCCGGGGACTGCGATAACCTTTCCATAGTTCGCCCGATTCCTTTGTAACTCCCATCATCCATATGCCTGTACGGATATCATTGATATCGTAGGGAATTGATGATGAAGGATAGTAAAATGACTTAAAACTCTCCTTGAAACGATATACAGTATCTTTTACGGTGAACATGTTCTCCATAATAAAATAGTAATCAGCATATCCCAAATATTTGGCATTGAAGTCAAAAGCTCCACCAAGAGCAAGTTCCTTTACCTGATCATCCCCTCCAATGGAGGAGAATAGTTCTTCAAATTCGTTTTCATCTGGTAAATGCCAACCCGGTGGGCATACAGTAAGGAATTCATAGTCGTTTCTGTTTTCCGTAATTGCTGAAACATGATACATCCGTCCAACTTCCTTGCACCAGTGATCCTGCTCAAATAAACATAACCAGGTATACAAGCCTGTAGTTAGTTTTTGGGGTACAAAGTAATTCAGATTCTCAGCCATCCACCATTGATTACCGATTTTAACGGTTCCATATATCTGCAAATCCCTTCCATCAACAAAAAAGCTTGTTTCGTTGGAATAAGGGGAAACCAGGATTTTCTCACTAACACGATTTTTTTCTCCTCCCGGATCAGCCGCCTCCAGAATGACTGAATACTCACCGGCCAGTATATATTGATGGTGAACCTCCATGTCATTGCTAAATTGGGTGTCCCAGTATCCATCTCCATCAAAGTCCCACCTGTAAAGCAACTCAGAGGCGCCAACGTGATCATCTTTTGACCCCCAGGTATTGAAATAAAACTGAGTATGAATATTTCCGTGTGGAATACTGATTCTGATATGAGGTTCTGGTGGTCGATTTTCCTCACCAACAAATATAACTTTCCTCACTGTATTGAAAAGATCATGATTAAGTGAACTAACTTTCAACTCAACGACATTCCCACCAACTTTTGAAAAAATATGCTCAGCAAAAGGATCTTCACTGGGTTCAGTCCAGGCCAGATAGCTAAATTTCCAGGAGTAATTAAAGCTTTGAGTACTGTTATCTATGTGAAAACTTGGTGAAGCATCGAAAATGAAGGGATCACCTACACGACCCAACTCTGACTCCCATGAGAAATCAGCTATAATTCCCGGATCAATCTTATTAACAGTTATCCATCGGCTTGCAGTCGCAATTTTATTGGAAGGATCTTTTACCTGAAGACGCACTTCGTAATTTCTAACACCCATGAACTGATGACTAATCACCGGATCAGAATTAAAGGGGGTGTCAAAATAACCATCGTTTCCAAAATCCCATCTGAACTGCAGTTGTTCAATAGAGTCTTCATCATCGTAAGTATCAGATGCATCAAAATAGAATTGCGTGAATCGATTCCCGGTATCCGGGAGGGCAGTGAAAAAAACTTTGGGCATAGAATAGCCTTGTTCAACATCCATATTTAGCTTGAATTGTCGGGTAGGACCTTTGCCCATGGCAACCTGAACCCTCACTGGATAATTGCCAGCCTGGTAAAATCTGTGCTGAACTGATGCTGCATTTGAAAAGGGTGTATCCCAGAGAGAATCTCCATCCCAATCCCATCTGAAGTAAAGGTCTTTATCTTGTTTTGATGATGTTGGATTTGTTAGTGAAATGTTGAAATATGTAGTTGTCTTACCTGAGGCAGGTTCAATTTCAATCAGCATATCAGGAATGGCATCCTGATCCACTTTTTCGCAATTTGCTATTCCTAAACTTAAGACTGTAAGGATGAAAGCAATTAATAATATGTATCTCCTGCTCTTCATTTACTGAAAATTGATTTTCTTGCTCGTAGTTTCACCTTTGATTATTTCAATCTTTCCCATAGTCCATTTGGCTCCATATCTGCCTCCTGGGAAACCACCCCAAAGGCATGTATCTCCCTTGCTGGAGCAGGTGATGCCAGCCTGCCAATAGTAATCTCCGGGAGGTAATTTAATTATGTATATATTTTTAACATCTGAAACATTAGCTGCAGCAAGAAATTCACCACGATACAAACTTATTGCATCTTTTGACAAACTTAAATCAATCCGGTGCAAGCCTGAAGCTGGCACCCTGAAATCCTGAAAAGTGAAATCAAATTCAGCACGACCAGTTGTCAAATCAATATTTTCGCCTCCACCTCCTCCAGGGATTTCCTCTGGCTCACAAGCAGAGAGTCCTGAAATCAAAAGAAGAATGAGTATTATTTCGATTTGCTTCATTTTTGGTTGTTGGTCATTGGTTGTTGGTCATTGGTCGTTGGTCATTAGTCATTAGTCATTGGTCATTAGTCTTTAGTCCTTTGTCATTGGTCTTCGGTCTTTGGTCTTTGGTCTTCCTTTATTCCCCCTTGTGGTCAACAAATCCTAAGTGTTTTGTTAGTTCATGATGTGCCAGTGTGTCAAGGGTAATATTCGAAAATTCGAGATTTGGTACTACATCGATAAGTATACTTGAGAATACTCCAACCCCATTATTTATATTGCTATATTCCTGGATGCTGGCAAAGCTTTCAGAATCTCCGCTCTGACCCATAACATAAAATGCCAGCTCTGTGCCCCCGGTATAAAAACGATAATCGACCGAGAAAATTCGTCTTGTAACATCAGGATCAGTTTCTAGCTGATCTATGAAAGAATCATAAAATCTTCTGCCGTTCAGTGAGTTACTTACCAAATTCATCGGATTCATTTCAATGAAGAGCTTAGTTGGCACTTTGATCATTTGGGTCGTCCAGCCTTCTTGCAGTTCCTGCCGGATATAAACAGAAAATTCTCCCTGATACAAATTTCCATTTTTTGCGGGTTTCCACCTCAGTGTATAACTGCGGTCGGGAAGTATTGTCATTTTTCTGCCCGGTACCTCTTTCGGATCTTCAATATCGGGTCGCCCCGGGACAATCGTCCATCCTGATGCTATGCGTTCAGTATCAGGAAAATAAACATACAAGTAATATTTTGTTTCTAGTTTTACCTGATAGTTAGCCTGATATACTCGCAGGTTTTCAGTCGGAAAGAATCCAGTATCTTTTTTTACTCCTGTGAAGGGATTAAAATAAATAATTTTCGACGGATAGCCATCAGTCCATTCCTCCATGTATACTTCAATAGGAAGATTCCATACAGTTGAATCAGTAAGGTCTTGTTGATTCATTTGTGATCTGCCGGATTGGTAGCTTCTCCCGATTCTGACCTGCTGAAAGGGTTTATCAGGACTCAACAATCCGTAAACAATTGGTGTAGCTTCGCCAGGGGCATGAATATGAAGAGTATTTTCACAACTGATACAAATAATTATAATAAACAGAAATAGAAAATATCTGAAATTCCATTCGGGCTTGTTAAATCTAAGACCCCCAGTATTGTTATTCATGTTTTGTTTTGTTTTGTCAATAAAGGTTCAGTCAATAAAAGTTAAGTCAACAAAGGTTTAGTAAAAAAAGACTCAGTTAAATATAACCATTGTATTTAGCCCTGGGAATAATCACCTGTCAATATTTTGTAAGTGCAAGAAAAAACAATATAAATTCAAAATTCTGCCTTGACTCGTCCCCAGTCCCAGTCCCCAGTCCCTTGTCCCCAGTCCCCGTCCCCCTTCTACCATGGTGTGAATTTTAAATGTCGGGTATATTGGCTATAGCACAGTGAGTCTTTCATGAAGTAGTTAAGAACACCCCATTTTTTGGTTGAACTCGTAGCAGCAAAAAGTCCAATTGCATTAACCAGGTTAGAATAGGGGAGACCAGACTGGTCAATAGGGGAGACCTGAGCTCTTAAATTGTATTCGTAGTAATTCCGATCGGCCCCAAATATTTTGATCCATACTTTATGGAAAGTACGGTAGCGTACAGCATCGTCATCCGGGATAAAGATCCCTGCTTTCATTAGAAACTCTTCTGATGTTACTTTGAAAGGAGGAGGATTAAACATGCTTGAGTCAGAATGATATTCCCGCCACCATGCAGTTCTCAGAATATCAGAATCTGCATAATGATCGGTGTATTCAATTCCAATCCAACCTTCCTGGTAATAGCTATAAACTTTACATTTAGGCATAAAACCTTCAATACTATAAAATGTAATTCTTTCTCCATTTTTTCTTGGAAAACTTATTGATGCCGGACGAAGTGGAGAAAGCTGAGAGTAAACCAGTGGATATCCGGGTATATCAATAATTAGTTTGATCAAATCTTTTTGATTCGGCGGATCAAAGATGCGGGCAGTATTCTCATCTTTAGGTAGGATGAAAATAGGGTTTGGAGAGCTTGGAAATAGTCCGGGCTCTCTGGCCTGGTAAGATTGCATTAGCTCGGCTCTGAGATAGAGATAATCTCCATTCCATCTTTCGAGCCAAACTCTGGCATCAGGAAATTCAAGAGAATCAGAAGGTATGTTATCTTGTTTAAATGCATCCTCCAGAATAAATGTTTTTGATAATCGAACCCGTGCTATGCTATCTTCCGCATCAAGGAATGCGTAACAGACAGGTATTGGTGCGGATCGATAAATTGGATCGAAATCTGTTTCACAAGAAATGAATAAGCCCAGAAAAGAAAATAAAAGAAGATAGCTTTTCATTAGTCCATGTCTTTAAAACAGCGTAAGTAGCATGCAAACTTTAATAAACTGCGCTCATCCCAAAAATAATCAAAGCGATAAATCATTCTTCTCATTTCCCACCTACTCATAAAAAATCGTATGGAATAAACAAAGTCATCCGGATCTTGAAGATAATCGGCTGGTTCATCAGAACACCACCAGGCAACCGTGTTTTTCGGATACCAGGATAACAAGGAGTCAGGAGGCAGGGTGTAATACATGAATCCAAGTAATTCAAGATTAAATCCGCTAGGCGATTCCTTTCCCCAATAATAATTCATATCTGCCCCTTTGGATGGAAATATTCCAAGCATATCTTTCCACTCAGTAAGTTTAGGAACATGCCAGCCAGGTGGGCAAATTCCCTGATTCCCTTCTTCAGCCTTGTAATTCATTGTTTCATCCCAATTATACAAGCCCCCATAATGAGCATATTCCGGATTATTCTGATAGTTGTAGAACTCAGTTATTCCATTGTTCTCTGGTTGAACAGAGATGTCGAGGGCTGTGCCAAAACGAAGATTTTCAGTCATAACCCACTGATAATTAATTCGGGCAATTGAATATACCTGTCCATCCCGGGGATCAATTATAGAGTCGACGAATCCATTTCCTTCAAAGATTAAGAGGGAGTCGGAATAGAGAGAAACCAGTCCATCCTGATCAGTGGCTTCCATTATCACCTGATGCCAGCTCCCTGTCTTAAAGCGACGCACATATTCTTTTTCTTTGATGTAATCAGTATCCCAAATTGAATCTCCATTCCAGTCCCAACGCAAACGCATGCCAAAGCCTGGAGTTTCAGGATCATAACTTTCACGGGCGTCAAAATAGAAAACAGTAAGGCTATCGCCCTGATCCGGAGATAAAGAAAAGCATGCAACAGGAGGAAGGTTCTCAGCTTCACATGAAAACAGCAGACCCATTATAGTCAGAATAAACAAATTCCGGTAAGAAAAATGAGACATTATAATATTCTGGTTCAGTAAAGGGGACAAGCAAATATACTAAATATCAACAAACATCAACAAACATTATGTTCATTGAATCACTCTTATTCTCCAGATCATGCCTTTTGCGTGCGCACGATAATAATCAATATCATAGGCTTTTAAATCTTTGAGAAGTTTGCGCGACATCAGAAAGGATTCCTTTTTAACATTCAGCAGGCCTTCAAGCCACTGCTTATATGAGGGGAATTCATCTGCGAAAAGTTTCTCATCTTCGAAAAACTCTAATAGCAAGTCAATTTGCTCAAATGACAGACCAGCTATTGCATCATCACGCAATAATATCGAGTCAGCATATAATTGCTCAAAAGTTTCAGGATCAAAGTATTGGTTGAATAATTTCTCCCCATCCGGAGGTATAATAAATGTACCCAGAAAGATATAGGTGGTGAGAATTATCACGAAGGAGATTCCTGCAATTAGCTTCCAGGAGGTTTTACCGGATTGTCTTTCTGTACATTCATCTACAAGATCGGATGTCTCCATATAACTCTCAGAAAGCTCAGATAAATATTCGTGCAGCTTGTTGATCAGACTGTCCACGGGATCTTTTTCGAGTTTCTTAGCCAACTCCTCATGGGCAGTTTCCTTAATCTGCCAGAATTGGTTTGGCTTACTATATCCCAATGATTCACAGATTATTTTTGGATCATGTCCGGCAGCCGAATAAAATAACACTTTTCTGAATTCAGCACTAAGCTCCATTATGCATTTATGTAATTCTTTCAATTCATCAGAACATTCAGAAAATTGCACCAATGTGGCCGGTATATCTGTAACATCAGCTTGCCCGGGGCCTGAAACAAACATTCTAATAGATTCCTGATCCGTAGAATACATTTTCATAGCTCTCTCTGCTAAACTCGTCAGATAAGCTTCGTCGCTTTGCTTTTGATTCTTCGATAGTGTGAGGTAACTCGCTGTTATCAAATAATGAACAACTAAATCAGAAAGTTGTGACTCTTTACTAAATTCATGTCTGAATTGTTTTTTCAGATAGGAAATTGTCTTTTTCAGTTGATTCTTGTCCATCAAATGTGGTTTGAGGAACAAATATAGTGAATCAAGCCTCTACAATATTCGCTAACAAACATAATTCTAAAACTTGTTTTATAATGCCTGATTATTTGAGGCCAATTTATTACATTTGTTTGTCCTCCCTCATTTATTACTAATTGTCATGAGAATTTTATACTTATTTGTCATTTTATTGATTGTGGCTTCATGCGGTCCTGAAGTGATTGAAAACACCCATCCCAGTGCGCAATTCAAAATAGCGCCTGTTGATGGTACCATAGAAACCAGTTTCACAATGGATGCTTCTGAATCTTCGGATGCAGAAGATTTGCAGGCCTTGCTGAATTACAGATGGGACTGGGAGTCAGATGGTAGTTGGGATACTGATTGGCTATCTGACCCTGTCAAAAGAAAGCGTTATTTGAATGCAGGTGTTTACCCGATCACTCTTGAAGTAAAGGATTCAGAAGGATTAAGTGCTAAAGCTATTGAATTTGTGAATGTGAGTGATTTGATTCTGTTTGATCAAAGAGATGAGCAGAGCTACAATACAGTTAAAATCGGAGACCAGTTGTGGATGGCAGAGAATTTGAATTATGAATCATTAGATGGTTCATGGTGCCATTCCAATTTGGATGAGAACTGCGAAACTTACGGAAAATTATATAATTGGCATACAGCAGGAAATATCTGTCCTGCCGGATGGAAACTCCCATCATCTGATGATTGGGATCAATTAATAAGCTTTGTAGGTGCTAATCCAAATGATCAGCTTCGATCAGATTATGGGTGGACCGCAGACCACAATGGCAATAATTCCAGTGGTTTTAATGCATTACCAGCAAGTTTCAGAACCGCGTTTGCTTCCTTTTCTAAAATTGGGAGTTTCGCCTATTTTTGGGAAGCTGATGATTATTCTGCAACCAAAGCATGGTCAAGATTGTTCTTTTATAATCGCAGCGATATTGAGCGAAACTATCAGGATAAAGAGAATGGATTCTCGGTGCGATGTATTAAGTATTAATTAACAATCTCATATGCCATTAAACCTTATAGTCACGATAGATCCGGATTCAGGCTTCTGTTTTGGCGTAAAAAAAGCTGTTCAGAAGGTCGAAAAAGCACTAAGTCAGGTTGACCAGGTATATTGTCTTGGCCATATTGTGCACAATCACATGGAGGTGAACCGACTGGAGGGTATGGGTATGAAAACTATAAATCATGATGATTTGCAGGATTTACATGGAAAAACCATTCTGATACGAGCTCATGGAGAGCCTCCCTCAACCTATGATCTTATAGAAAAGAATAATAACATCCTTATTGAAGCCAGTTGTCCGGTAGTTCTGAAACTACAAGATCGTATTCGACAAACTCATACTGATGGTGACTATATTCTGATATTTGGAAAAAAAAGTCATCCTGAGGTGAAGGGTTTGCTCGGGCAAATCTTTGAGAATGTTCAGGCTTTTGAGAATGTACAGGATCTGGATTTTGATAAACTGCCAAATAGGGTGGTATTGTACAGCCAAACAACAAAGGATACTGAGGAATTGTATGCTAAGGAAGATGAGCTGGTGAAGCTGGGTTATGAGGTTGTTCTTAAGGATACAGTTTGCCGTCAGGTATCCGGGAGGAAAAAGAAGTTACAGGAATTTGCGATGCAGAGTGATGTCCTGATTATGGTTGCCGGATCAGAAAGTTCAAATGGTAAGGTATTGCATGCTCAATGTAAGTTGGTAAACCATAATAGTTACAAGCTAAATGCTGTTGAGGAAATATTGCCTGAATGGTTTACCGCAGGCCAGAGCGTTGGAATAAGCGGAGCTACATCTACTCCCCAGTGGCTAATGGAAGAGGTGGCAGAATATATTCGTGCACTTTGATTATCTACCCAAATGCATAATGGCTTCATCAAGCAAGAGGTCATATCCAGCTGATAATGCAATTAATAGATCAGAGCTTACAGGTATTCTGATATCAGGATAAATACCTCCACCATAGTCTCCGGGTGACTCAATCAGGATAACTTCATTTTCATCTAATGACATTCCAATAGGATAATGAATGCTGAAATAGCCAGGGATTTTTATTTCCCCTCCCGGATAGCTGAATGAGCCATAGGTGCTCCAGAGGCCTAGAGTTTGAATATTCTCTTCATCTGCGATTACTCGCGCAAAACCTTCACCAGCCCCTGAACACAATGGTCCAATCAGAATGATAATTGACTTTTCGTATATTAGTTCCTTAGGTTCAGCATGGATATGACCCAGCTTATTCCAGGTATTTGTATCTGCCAGACGTACCAGCGTTTCTTCATATAATCTCTCTTCTGAAATGAAATATCCGGCCAGATCTGCTGCGATGGCATCATTTCCACCCTGATTTTCCCTCAAATCAATGATCAGGTTTTGACACTGAGATAATTTGGGTAGGATCTCATTTTTGAATTCATATAAGCTTGATGGACTGAAAGCAGATATTGTCCATATTCCAGTACGCTCATTAATTATTTTGAAATTCTTGTCAGGTATGCCAGTGGGAATGCCGATATGTTGAGGTCTGAATATTATTTCCTTTGGTACAAAGTCAAGTCTCAAACCACGATTGTTACCTGTTTCAGTTTCATAGAATAACTCTACACTTGAACCAACAGGTCCCCTCGTGAGATAGTAATCCTGAAGAATATGTCTGAATTCTTTATCTGCCGGATGGTAACCCCAGATTAAGCATTTATTTTGAAGAACTTCTTGTACAGGTGTCCCGTTCCAGCCAAGGATTTTATTGCCGGGTCGCAAACCTCTGGACCAGGCATCCGACATGCTGTCAACCTTAATAATGATACATTGATCTGACTCATCACGTGAAACTTCAAAACCACAATATCCGCCTGTCGTTTCTTTCATCAACTTCTGATCCTTGCCAGAGATGATGTTTATTCTTGCATCCGGCAGTTTAAAAAATAACTCCCTGATATTCAAATATGCACTATCGTTATATGAAGCATAGTTAAGCTGTTTGTGCAGATCTGTTTCAAATGATACCCAGTCAATTGCTTTATGGCCAGTGAATGGATAATTGGCTTCAAATTCTTTGATTATCTGGATACTGATGTCATTATTCCCGGAGTGATGCAATGTTCTTTGGTATGGATTGCATCCGGATATGAGGACAAGAATCAGAATCAGAGTCAGGGTTAGAAATCCTCCTGTTTTTACCAATGAACTATTATTTAACAAGTTTACTTATCTGTTTAAACTCATCCGTTCCAGCTTCTTCAAGCAACTCAAACAGGGTCATTTCTACAGTGGTAAGTTTTGCTCCAAGAGATTCCATGACTCTCAAACCCATCTCATAATTCTTTTCAGTTCTGGATGATACTGCATCAGCGATAACCTCAACATGATATCCCTGTTCCAACAACCCGCTCACGGTTTGATACACACAAACATGTGCTTCAATACCCATAATCAGAATCTGATTTCGACCTTCTTGTTTTAAGCGAGTGTTAAAATCAGATTGCCCGCATGAGCTGAAACACATCTTTTCCATTGGTTTCTGAGGACTGAGTATTTCATTTAATTCAGGGATTGTAGATCCCAGTCCTTTAGGATATTGTTCCATCCAGATGATTGGGATATTAAAAATATGGGCAGCTTTTGTCATTCGAACCATATTCTCACGGATGAAATCAGGATTATGCATCACATTAAATATCCGTTCCTGAATGTCAATTATATGCAGGACTGTATTTTCTTTTTTTAGCATAGAAGTTTTATTTATCACTTACTCTTCCTACCGGCCATATTGGTGATTCCAGTACACGGACAGATTGTTCAAGAACTTGTTCTCCGGTTTTCAATTGAATAGTATAAGGATTTGGAATCATCCGGGAGGTATTAACATATATTTTGTGTAAACCCTTATCAGCATTTACTTTTCTGTTAAAGATTGCTTGTCCGGAGAAATCAACTACAGAAATTTCCACATCGGTTTCAGCATCTTCTTTCAGATAATAATAGATTTCGAAGCCATTCGGTTCATTTGCTGTTCGGAGATGGTTGTCACCCTTCATTTGCTGATTGCCCCAGCCACTTCTATCGGAGTAGTTCTTTGCAGGTTTATCCAGAACTCTGAAAAGATGAATGTCATTGTCAAGCAGTTCAGGAGATATTTCAGACAAAGGGGAAACATCCATAATAAATGCGCCTCTGCCATAAGTGCCAACAACCAGGTCTTTTTCCCTTGGATGAACCAGTAGATCACGAACTGGTACGGGTGGCATATTTTGATTAAGGCTTATCCATGATTTTCCCCGGTTGAAACTAACATAAACTCCCATATCTGTTCCGGCATACAGTAAATCAGGATTCTCATCATCTTCAAATAAAACACTTACAGGGGCAGGGGGGAGTCCCTCTGAAATATCAGTCCATGATTGTCCGTCATCATCGGACCGGTAAACAAATGCTTTAAAGATGTCTTCGCGATAGCCTGATTTAGTGATATAGCTCCGATGAACATTGTGTTTTGAGCTAAGCACACGACTAAGCCAGGTGTCACGTGGGGCACCAGCTTTTACAAGAGCATCAGTTAAGTCGATCCATTCATCTCCGTGGTTTTTAGTGAAGTGTACCTGACCATCATCAGTGCCAATCCAGATCAGGCCTGCCTGAAGAACAGATTCAGAAATAGTTGTTATTGTACAGAACATAATATGTCCTTCTCCTGCAATTTTGATTGGATCATTATTAGTCAGGTCTGGGCTGATTTCCTCCCAGCTACTACCACGGTCAACGGATCTTAAAAGGTATTGAGCCCCTGTATAGATAATCGCTGAGTTATGGGGTGAAATAATCAAAGGTGTTGTCCAGGTATACCGGTACGACGGAGCATCAGCAGCAGGTTTTGGTGTAATCTCCCATCTTTGTCCGGTCAATTGATCCTCTCGATGATGTTTTCCAAACTGGGTGGTGAAGTATAGCCATCGATTGTCTTCACGGTCGACTTGAGTATACATTCCATCCCACATTCCTGTTATTACCCAATCTTCAAGACCAATAGATCCATTCCAATTATTAACCGGAGCTTTCCACGTTTCATGATCCTGCAGTCCGATATACAAATTATATGGTTGATTGTTATCTACTTCAACGTGATATACTTCACCTGCAGGGATATGGTAGTAATGGTTCATATGTTCACCTCCATCCCATGACTCGTATATACCTCCGTCACTACCAAGCATTATGTGTCGTGAATCAGTTGGGTCGATCCAGAAGCTCCTGTTATCACCGAAATTGCTTCGGAACAGGTTCTTCTCTCTCCAGCCTCGTGGCCATGTTTTGCCTCCGTCAAGAGTGTAGTTCATTGAGGCACCTATAATATATACTTTGTCCGCATCCTGGGGATCTACGTATATCATATTGAAGGAATAGGCTGCCTTTCCACTTACATCGATACCATCAGGACTAATGTTTTTCCAGTTTCTCCCGCCATTGGTGCTTTTATAAACTTCCCCGCCAATAAGGGCATCGTAAGAATCATCAGTAAAGGCATCGAAGCCTTTATTTACTCTCGGTTTGTAATCAGGGTCAGGGTTCAGGTTTTGTATGACTGTATACAGAATGTCGGGATTGTTTTGATGAATATCGATACCAATACGTCCGAGATTGCCTTCAGGAAGTCCTCCTCCAACCACTGTCCAATTTTCTCCTGCATCCGAGCTCTGATAAATTCGCGATTTGGGTCCTCCGGCTTCAAAGTGCCAGGGTGTTCGTTTCATATCATAAGATGATGCAAAAAGAATATCAGGATTTTTCTTGTTCATGACAAGGTCAATAACACCAATGTTTTCATTGATATACAGAACTTTATCCCAGCTTCTCCCTCCATTAGTGGTTTTGAAAACTCCTCGTTGCTCATTGGAGGAAAACAGATGTCCCATTACTGCAACATATACAATATCGGGATTTGTGGGGTGTATGATTATGCGGTTAATATGATGTGAATCGTGCAGACCCAGGTCTTCCCAGGTATCTCCGCCATCCATTGATCTGTATATTCCATTACCGGCATAACTTGACCTGGCACTGTATGCTTCCCCGGTTCCGATCCATACCTGGTTGGGATCACTTGGTGCAACTTTTACACAACCGATTGAGGTAACTCCCAAATCATCAGATATACAGGTAAAAGTATTTCCATTGTTCACTGTTTTCCAAACTCCGCCAGCTCGTTCAGCCACATACCATGTATATTTATTTTTTTTATCCGGATTTTCGGGAACGGCCATGTCTGATACCCAGGCACCGATTCTGAATGCACCGAGATTTCGATAATGCATTTCATTGAACAATTCAGTTGTGATTTGTGAAAAAACCAGGCTGGGTAATAATAACAGTAAGAATAGGGAGAATTTAAATTTCATCTGACAAGTATTTTTTGGTTTAGCAAAAAACGTAAGATCAAAAATAATTATTTGAATTGAGAAAAGGGTATAAAACACAAACGGGAAACCACCTTGACGATGATTTCCCGTTCCCACCTTTCGGTCGCCGTAGCTTCCGGGGTGTCCAAGTTACTGTTTGACTGGTTTTGGGCGCAATTCCGTAGAACCACTCCTGCCACCCGAATTTCCAACCTGGCCTTGCAGCCTGATCTTCTTCTCCGTTTTTCGATCCCTTTCCTGTTCTCCCGAAAGAGTTCATTCAAGGTGAACTTTTATCCTGGTGGGATGTGCTTTCGCCCTTTTTGGATTAACCAGATGCTTCGTCCTCCCTTCTGTGTTGACTTGCGCCAATTTCCAGAATCGGGGGGGATCTGATAATTCCCCTGGCAGCTTGTTCTCGTGTTTCCGTCCTCGCTGTCTATCACCCGTCAGGGTTGCCCCTTTCGACTTCTGTTCATCGCGAATTTCCGCACTCGCTTCCGCTGTAGGTTAGTCTGGACTTGCGTCCTTTCTTGTTCATCCCTTTCAAAGAACCTGACCGCTCGACGGCCGTTTTCACTCACTTGGTACTACCAAAGATAGTATACAAAGTGTCTCATGTCAAGGATTTTGGGTTGTTTTCAATTAACGCATTACTAACAGGACTTATTAACATTTGTTCATAACAATAAGCGAATAGATCATAATGAATTAGAATCGATAATTACTGATATTAACAATTGGCTTATAAAAAGAGGGCTTGCAAATTATTATGCAAGCCCTCTTTTTATAAGATATTTTTGTACTTAACTATCTTTCGTAGATCGTTCAAGTTTCTTCATTATAGAGAAAATAAACGCCGCAGATAACATGCAGAATACGATAAAAATCAACCATAATTGCCATAATTGAATCCGATCCCACATTTTTGATCCAACAAATAGCAGTTTATTACCCACAGCAGTTGCAGCTAACCAACCTCCCTGCATTAATCCCTGGAACCTTACGGGAGATACTTTTGATACGAATGACAAACCCATCGGACTCAGGAAGAGTTCAGCGATTGTGATAATAAAATATGTACTGATCAACCACCAATGCGATATACGTGCTTCATCGCTTATTGTTGAACCTGTAAGATTCAGATCTTTCGGTGCAGCCAGGTCAAGCGATCCTATCAGCAATAAGGCAAAAGCCACAGCTGCCAGGATCATTCCAATTCCAATTTTTCTCGGAGTTGATGGTTCTTTCTTACGTCTATTTAACCAGGCAAAGAATCCAATAACAAGTGGTGTTAAGAAAACTATATAGAATGGATTAAAATGCTGGAAGATTTCTGGCTGAATCCTGTTTGTTGGGTCAAATGAATTATACATTAAATAGACTGCAACAGCACCACCAAGGGCCGCAATGGCTCCAATTCCTCTTTCTTTTGCTGAGGATTTATTTCTTAGAGCATATCCCAGACCGGTCATAGCAATACCAAATGCAAGCAAGGACCAGACATTAAAAAATATCATAGAGAAGTTGCTTACCGATTTAACCGTGAAATCTCTGGCAAAGAGAGTCATGGTCAGGCCGTTTTGGTGGAAGGCCATCCAAAAGAAGATGACCACAGTAAATACAAGTAATAGTGCTGAAATCCTTGGTTTCTCTTCTTTAGTTGATATTTGCAATATCCACACGACAAATATGATGAACAAGCCTGCAGCAAAGGCAAGGCTAAAACCATCTTCGCCAAATAATTTCATGCCAAAATAAATTCCCAATGCAGCTCCCACACCAACAATCAGTGCCCAAACAATTGCCAAAGGCTTCTTTGGTGGCTGTTCCTTAGCTCCTTCACCAGTGACTTCTTCAACAACAGCCTGTGAACGATCGGGTAGAAGTTTTTTCCAGAAGATATATACGACTAAGCTAATAACCATAGAAATAGCTGCTACACCAAAAGCATAGTTATAGCCCTGGGAGAAAACATCTATGTATCTTTCTGCGAAGGCATGCATGTCAGAGCCTACTGCTCCTGTGCTTGCAGCATTTGCGAGATCTTGTAATTTGGTCATGTCAACCGACTCGTTAGCCAGTAAACGATTACTCAAGGAAGCCAAATCCTGATCGTAAATAAAACCTTGTGATTTCAGGTACCAGTTTCTGATTCCATTAGCAGCATGCGGAGCAAAAAGTGCACCAACATTTATACCCATATAAAACCAGCTATAAGCCCTGTCGCGTAAATGAGCATATTTTGGAGCGTCATACATCTGACCAACCAGGGCCTGCAAGTTACCTTTGAATAAACCATTACCAAATGCAATGATGAAAAGACCACCAACGGTCGCCCATAAAGTAAGCTTTGGAATAGCCATAACAATATAACCCACAAACATTAAGGCAATACCGACAAGAATTACAGTCTTGTATTTCTTAGTTTTATCAGCCAGAAATCCACCTAATAGCGCTAAAGCATATATGGCAAAATAGAACCAGCTATAATACTCGCCGGCGCCATCAGCTGAAAGGTTGTATCTGGCTTGCAAGAAGAAAACGAGACAAGCCATCATAGTGTAAAAGCCAAATCGTTCACCCATGTTGGCGAAGAAGGCAACAATTAGTCCTTTTGGATGTCCTTTAAACATATTTTATTTGTTAAAATTAAAGTCGCGTTTTATATGGAGAGGGACAAATATACAATTTCTTTTAAAAGGCTTCAATATTTAACAATTTTGCTTTAGTTTTATTCATTTTAGACCAGTTTATACATCTATGAAAATCCTCACAAGTGAGCAAATCAGAGCTACCGATGGATTTACCATCCGGGAGGAGCCAATTCTTTCTATCGACTTAATGGAGAGGGCTGCAATGCAATTATTTTATGCCCTGGTCAGGTTTTGGCCTCAGAAGTCAAAAATGTCAATATTTGCCGGACCGGGAAATAACGGAGGTGATGGTATCGCACTTGCGCGAATGCTTGCTGAAGCCAATTATCCCGTTGATTTATTTCTCCTGAAAGCATCTTCTGGTCTGAGCCACGATGCAGAAGTAAATCTGAAACGAATTCCTGAATTACCATGGCTGAAAGTGAATGAGCTCAAAGAAGAGAATCCCCTGCCGGATATTGAAGGAGGAAGTTTGGTGATTGATGCACTTTTCGGATCAGGACTTACGAGAGCCTTGAAAGGATTTCCTGTCCGTATTGTTCATTGGCTTAATGAATCAGGCTGTGAAATTATGTCAATCGATATACCTTCTGGTTTGTTTGGTGAAGATCCGGGACCTGCTGTGACCAATGCAGTAATCAGGGCAGATAAGACCTTAACGCTACAATTGCCCAAGCTTTCATTTTTCTTTCCTGAGAATGAAGAATATGTTGGTGATTGGGAGGTTCTTGACATTGGACTTCATCCTGATTTCATCCGGGAGGTGAAAACAAATTGGCATTATTTTGATGTGCATAATCAAGATCGGGCATGGATGAAACGCAAGAAATTCGATCATAAAGGTTGTTTCGGACATGCTTTACTGGCTGCTGGTTCAAAAGGGAAAATGGGAGCTGTAGTTTTGAGTGCACGGGCAGCTCTGAGATCTGGATTAGGACTACTCACTTGTCATGTGCCAGGGATCGGGTATAATATTCTACAAACGACTGTTCCTGAGGCAATGATCTCTTGTGATACTGACCCTGATTATTTATCATTTTATACCGGAGATGAAGTCTATTCGGCAATAGGGCTTGGTCCGGGCATTGGCACAGGATCGAAACAGACAAAATTCTTGTTTGACCTGATTACAAAATCCAGGAAGCCCCTTGTTCTTGATGCAGATGCTTTAAATATTTTAGCTGTAAATAAAGACTGGCTTGATAAACTGCCTCCGAAGACAATATTGAGTCCTCATCCCGGGGAGTACAAGAGGCTTTTTGGTGCAGATGAAAACCACTTCGAGCGCTTGATTCGCCTTAGGGAAATATGTAATAAATATAATATTATAGTTGTCTTAAAGGGAGCTCATACGGTTGTATGTAATCCTGAGGGGCAAATATGGTTTAATTGTTCAGGAAATCCAGGAATGGCTACTGCGGGTTCAGGTGATGCTTTAACTGGAATAATTCTATCTTTGCTTGCCCGTGGTCTTGAGCCTGAAACGGCCGCTTTATGGGGTGTTTATCTTCATGGACGGGCGGGAGATTTGGCCGCTGATGAAAAAGGACAGGATTCTTTAATTGCCAGCGATATAATTGAACAGCTTACTAATGCGTTCATACTTTGAAACAACTCATATCATGAAAAAATATTCCTATCTATTGATTCTGGTTATGCTGCTTGGTATTGGCTGCACTACTCAGGAAACTTTTGTTAACAATACACGAGTAAGTAAACTTGTACCGGGTATTGCTCCTAATCCAATTGCGGTTGACTATGCTCTGCCAAGAACAGTTGTGACCATTGAGGTTATTACAGAAAAGCGACTTACAAAACCCGGACCTTTCGCACAATATGCTGAGAGATATCTTGGTGTGACAGATGTGCCTACCCGCGATATGACCGAGTGGACCATCCGGGAGGTTAAACTATCAACCAAAGCCGAGAAAGATCCGGATCAGGTGTATCGAATTGAAAGGGAAGGTATTTCCAGAGCCGGGTATGTGTCATTAAATGATCAGGGAGTTATTTGCGGAGTAAATGTACCTGTAGTTTTCTCTATGAATGCAGGAAGCCAAAGCTCAGCACATCAATGGCAAAAGGATGTTGCGCTTCCCGGGTATTCTGATCTGACTCTTCGAAAATATACAGAGCCAATGTTAGATACTGTGTACAGGATTGTCAGAACCGATACTTCTTTTATGCGCTTACCTTTACTTCAATCACTGGTGAGTCAAAAAACTCTTATGAATCAGGCTGAAGAAGCCGCAAATCTTATCATGGAGTTACGTGAAAGACGCTTTGGATTATTGACCGGGGAGTACGCTTATGATGATATAATAAGAACTCCAATGCCTGAGGGCTATACGATGGAGGTTCTTCTAAGAGAATTAGCTCAGTTAGAATATGATTACGTTTCTTTATTTGTAGGACGAGTGACCACTGAAACACACAGGGATATGTATAAATATCTTCCGAAAGGTCAGGGATTGACCGAGTCGGAGGATTTGTTCACATTCAGCCGTTTCAGAGGAGTCTTACCAGCAGGAAGTTCAAATGGCGACCCTGTTAAGATAAAATTTGAACGGAGTTATGACCCTGCTTCAATTTATACTAATCTTGAATATGATAATCTGAATGGAAAAAAAGAGGTAGTCAGAGGTTTGGCGTACAGAGTTCCTGGTAAAGCCTTGGCGGATATTTCTCTGAATAATGAAGTTCTTGTTAGAAATGAAATTTTAGTAGCTCAGTATGGCGTTGTGCAATTTCTGCCAGCTGATATTTTTAATGATACAAAACTGTCAGTGGAATACCATTCTGAAACAGGCTTGGTGAAGCGGATTTTTATACCTTTAGCAAGCAAATAAAAAAAACTTAGATAATGGAAAAAGTTAAGCAAACCATGAGGGATAATGCTGCAATGAGATGGCTGGTTCTGATTCTTATTAGTGGATTAATGTTTAGTACATATTGGTTCCAGGATTTCTATGGAGGATTGAAGGGAATGATGGAAACCACAATGGGCTTCACAAGTGAAGAATTTGGCCGTATGATCGGTTTGACCACTATCGCCAACATGTTTGGGATGATTATAGTGGGTGGTATTATTCTGGATAAATGGGGGATTCGCATTGCAGGTACCGCTTTTGCTGTTTTAGCTGTTGTTGGAGCAGCGATTGCAGCGGCAGGCGCCTCCGGATTTTTTGGTGAAGAACATGGTACAAAGTTGACCTTTATGATTATTGGTCGCATCATGTTTGGATCAGGCCTTGAGGTTATTTGTGTGGTGGTTACCCGAACCGTTGTTAAATGGTTTAAAGGAAAGGAACTGGCACTTGCACTGGCTATTAATATGGGTTTTGGCCGTCTTGGTTCTGCGCTGGGAATAGCTGTTTCTCCTGATATTGCTGGTAATCATATGCCAACGGCCGTTGTATTTGCTGCAACCTTAATTGGTATTGCCCTGTTATTATTCCTTATATACCTTATATTTGATATTCGTCTTGATCGTCAGGATAAAGCTAATCAAGCAAAAAATGTGGCTGAGGACGAGGATTTCAAATTCTCAGACCTTGTTAAGTTAGCTACAGATTCATCATTTGTATATATAGCATTATTGTGTGTGGCCTTCTATGCCGCAGTGTTCCCCTTTATTCAATATGCACCTGATTTGCTGGTGAATAAATTTGGATTTACGTACGATTTACCTGAAACTGCCAATATTGTTCTTTTTGGAAGTACTGCTCTTGGTAATGCAGCTGTGTATGTCGCGCTGTTTATTTTTGGAATTAGTTTCTCACTGATCCCAAGTCGGATAAAAAATAAAATGGGCAAGCTCGCTGCCATCTTAGTGATTCTTATTCTGTTTGTGTTATTTGTGAACTCCTTATGGGATTACTTGAGTGTTTGGTTCAAGAACGGACCTAAAACTGCTTCGTTAATTCCTTTGGGTACTATATTGTTTACACCGATTTTCGGAAATTATGTAGATAAGAAGGGGAAAGCTGCAAGTCTGATGATTCTGGGATCATTGTTACTCATTTTTGCTCATCTGTCACTGTCAATATTCAATAGTGTAGGCCTGGCTTATATGGGCTTGATGTTTCTTGGTGTTGCTTTCTCACTTGTGCCGGCGGCAATGTGGCCATCTGTTGCTAAAATTGTAGCTGAGAATCGTTTGGGTACAGCATATGCATCAATGTTTACTGTTCAGAACTGGGGACTTGGTCTTTTCTTATGGGGAATTGGAGCATTGTTAGACTTAGTAAATAAGAGTAATCTTGATGCTATTCGTGCTGGAGAAATGACCTACGATTATACTATCCCAATTTTTATTCTCGTGGGTTGTGGTGTTATTTCAATATTCCTTGCATTTAAATTGAAACAATCAGACCGGAGACAAGGGTACGGACTTGAACTACCTTCAGGTATGACTCCAGAAAATAGTGATAAATAGAACAATTATTAATTAGGAATAATTATGATAGAGAATCTAAATCCGAAATTACTCTGGAAGAGCTTTTACGATCTTACCAGAATACCGAGGCCTTCAAAAAAAGAGGCTGAGGTCATTAAATTCGTCAAGGATTTTGGAATCAGACTTGGACTTGAGACAATTGAAGACGAGGTTGGCAATATTATTATTAAGAAGCCTGCCACACCCGGAATGGAAAACAGGAAGGGCATAATTTTTCAGGGGCATCTTGACATGGTTCCTCAGGCTAATTCAGACTCAAACCATAATTTTGAAACTGATCCCATTGAGGCTTATATAGATGGTGATTGGGTGACAGCGAAAGGGACTACTCTTGGAGCTGATAACGGTATTGGCGTGGCTGCTGCAATGGCAGTTTTCGAATCGACCGATCTGGAACATGGGCCTGTGGAGGCTCTGTTTACTGTTGACGAAGAAGCTGGCATGGGTGGAGCTTTTGGAATAAAAGCTGGATTACTCGACGGTGATATCCTGTTAAATCTTGATTCTGAAGATGAAGGTGAACTATATGTTGGCTGTGCAGGTGGTACTAATGGTAATGTTACTTTTGAATATATTTCAGAGTCAGTTCCTGAAGGCTATAATGCTTTCTCAATTTCTGTCAAAGGCTTGAAAGGTGGACATTCAGGAATTGATATTCCTTTGGAAAGAGCTAATTCAAATAAAATTCTTTTTAGGTTTTTATATGAAACTTTGAAGAAGCGAACCTTAAGAATTGCTGCGATAGATGGTGGAAGTCTTAGAAATGCAATTCCCAGGGAATCTTTTGCTACAATTCTGGTTGATAGTAATGAAGCAGAAGCATTGATGGCCGAACTGGTGGATTATACAAAGGTTGTACAGGCTGAGTTTGCTTCGGCTGATCCGGGATTGGATATCAGCATGGAAGCTGCTGAAACTCCTGATTCAGTGATGGATCAGCCTACATCTGAAAACCTGATCAAAGCAATATATGCCTGTCCTAATGGCGTTATCAGAATGAGTACAGACATGGAGGGCTTAGTTGAAACATCTTCAAACCTGGCTATTGTGAAAGCAGATGGTAAGAAAGTAACAATTCTATGCTTACTTAGAAGTTCAGTTGATACTGCCAGAGAAGATCTTAAAAACAGATTTGAATGCGTATTTGGTTTGGCCGGGGCTGATGTGAGTTTTGATGGAGAATATCCAGGGTGGAAACCCAATATGAACTCTCCTATTCTGAAAGCTTCTCAGGATGTTTATCAAAACTTATATGGGAAGATTCCTGAGATAAAAGCAATACATGCAGGATTGGAATGTGGACTTCTCGGAGGTGTTTATCCTCATTGGGATATGCTTTCATTTGGTCCCACTATCCGATTTCCACATTCGCCGGATGAGAAGGTCAACATTGAAACTGTTCAACTTTTCTGGGATTTCCTGGTGGAGCTATTGAAAAATGCACCTCCCAAATAATCTCTGAAATAATAAGTGGCAATAAAGGCTTGTCATACAAAGCCTGGATAATATAGATATGATACAATCGCTGTTGAGTAAGTTTTACTTATTTGACAGCGATTGTTATTATGTGGCTTAGTAATGTTGCGCTTTACAAATCCTCAGATTATTTGAGAATCATGGTTGCTTCACGGTCTGGTCCAACCGATATGATACTTATTGGAACGCCAACAAATTCTTCAATGAATCGAATGTAATTAATGAGCTCAGCTGGCATTTGGTTTTTATCTCTAAGACCTGAGATGTCAGATTTCCATCCACTCAATTCAGTATAAACAGGTTCACCAACTGTATCTGAATCATAGGGAAACTGATCTGTGTTATTCCCATCCAGCATATAAGAAGTTGCAATCTTAATGTTTTCAAAACCAGTGAATACATCCGCTTTGGTCATTATTAACTGAGTAACACCATTTAGCATAATGGAGTACTTTAATGCTACCAGGTCTAACCACCCACAACGCCTGGGTCTCCCAGTAGTTGAGCCATATTCGTTTCCCTGGTCTCTGAGCAATTGTCCACTGTCATCAAATAATTCAGTAGGAAATGGTCCGCTTCCAACCCTGGTGCAATAAGCTTTAAAGATGCCAAAAACATCCCCAATTTTGGAGGGAGCTACTCCTAGTCCTGTACAGGCACCAGCACACATGGTTGTCGAGGATGTGACAAATGGATATGAACCAAAATCAATATCTAATAAAGTACCCTGGGCTCCTTCTGCAAGGAATGACATTCCTGAATCAAGAGCCTTATTTGTGTAATACTCGCCATTGACAAATTCAAAGCTTTTCAATACCTCAATTCCATCAAACCATTTCTTTTCAATTTCTTCCAGATTCAAGTCCTGACTTTCAGAGGGGTAGGAACGAAGGTGCAAGTCCCGTAGTTTATTGTATTTTTCTTGGAAATCAGGTAACTCAATATCTCCTACTCTTAAACCCAATCGAGAAGTTTTATCAGAATAAGCAGGCCCAATACCCCTTAGAGTAGATCCGATTTTTAGATCTCCTTTGGCATTTTCCTGAGCAGTATCAAGTATAATATGTGTTGGAAGAATTAAATGTGCTTTTCGACTTATAACCAGGTTGTCTCGTGCCTGCAGACCAGCTTCCTCAAGCTTCTTAACCTCAATAGCAAAAACAGCCGGATCTAAAACAACACCATTACCAATAAGGTTTTTCGTGTTTTTTCTGAATATACCACTGGGGATCAGGTGTAATACATGCTTATGGCCGTTAAACTCCAGTGTGTGGCCAGCATTAGGTCCTCCCTGAAATCGAGCAACATACTCATAATCAGGTGTCAATACGTCCACAATTTTTCCTTTTCCTTCATCGCCCCATTGCAGGCCTAACAATACATCAATTTTCATTATGGAAGATAGCTTTGAAATTACTTTTACCTCATGGAAATTCAGGACAAAAGTATTAAAATTCCGGTATTAGACTTAGGGATGTTAAAAACCGCTTATATTTCCTTCAGGTAATTCGTTGCATAATCTGAATCAATATCATAAACTTGATTATCAAGTTCAGATTGCACAGTGATCTTAACAGAAAAGTCGTCTTCACTAATTTTCACCAATTTAACTTTGAGAATTTGAAGCGAAGCTCCTTTCATGCTGTCTAGCAAATACTCATTCTTCATGGTTTTAAACTTGTTAAAATGAAGAAGAGCTCTTTCCTGAATCATTACGGTAAATGTTAATAAAACAAAATGTAAAATCGTAGTACAAATTAGTAATTATTTCGCTACAATACAAGAGCTTACCAACTAACGACATTCTTTACATAAACCGTAGAAATATACAGAATGATGAGTGATCTTAAACTCCAGTACTTCTCCTGCAGTCTTGCTAATTTCTTGTATACGGGGATCGCAAAACTCAAAAACCTTACCACATTCAACACAAATCATATGGTCATGCTGCTTACAGGCGTAAGCTTTTTCAAATTGAGCAATGTTTTTGCCAAATTGGTGTTTAATCACAAGGCCACAATCAAGCAGCAGCTCAATTGTATTATATAAAGTAGCTCTACTGACCCTGTAGTTTTTATTTTTCATGTAGATATACAAGGTCTCAATGTCAAAATGTCCCTCTCTTGAATAAATTTCCTCCAGAATGGCAAATCGTTCAGGAGTCTTTCTATGCCCCTTACGCTCAATGTAATCAGTAAAGATCTGCTTTACTGTGGACGTGATATCACTACAATCCATTATTAACTAGACTAATTAAAAATAATCCTCTAATGTAGTAATTTATTACAAAGTAGTGCAGAATATTAAAGGAATAGCTTTAGGATTTTTCAATTCGTTTTACATTATCCATTCCTTTGATCTTACTCAAACTTAGCAGGAGGTTATTCAGGTCTTCAGTGTTATGGACATATAGGTCAAGTTCGGATTCGAATATTCCATCTCTGGATTCAATATGCATTGACCTGATGTTAACATTAAGTTGTTTAGAAATCACGTTAGTAATCTCATTTATAATGCCAATCTTATCTATTCCGTTAGCTCTAATACGTGCAAGGTGAGCAATAACCTTATGGGAAGTCCAATTAGCTTCCAGAATATTTTCTGCCTGACTGGATATAAGTTTCAGAGCAATGGGGCAATTAGATTTATGAATCACTATGTCGTCAGATATTTCGGGATTTGTATATCCAATAACATCATCTCCGGGTATTGGGGCACAGCATTTTGCCAATCTATAATCAGGGTCTTCCTGATTCTCTCGTAATAGAAAGGTTCCTTGTGCTGGTGTCTCACTTTCTGAATCGGGAACTTCACTGCGTCTGCTAAACATTTCTAATCCCCAGATCTTTACTCTCTTATTTTTAGATCTTTTCTTAAGAATTCTTTTAATGTTTTCAAGGCTTACTACTTCGCGGCCCAGTTTTAGATATAGTTCTTCCTTACTTTGAACGTCAAATGATTCAAAGAGTTTTCGAAAAACACTCGTGTTTGGTCTGTAATTTAAATCAAGAAGTTTGTCTTCCAGGATTTTTTGTCCTCTGGTGATATCATTTCTTCTCTGTTCTTTGAAAACAGATTTAATAGCTGACTTTGCTTTGGCTGTTTTTACCATTTCCAGCCAATCATACTGAGGAGTCTGGATGTCGGAGGTCAGAACCTCAACCTGATCACCTGTCGATAATTTATGACTTAGAGGAACCAGTTTGTGATTTACTTTTGCTCCAATTGCTTTATGTCCAATTTCAGTGTGTATGTCATAAGCAAAATCCAGAGCCGTTGATCCCTGAGGTAGTATTTTCTCCAAACCGTTTGGAGTGAAGGTGACAATTTCTGATTCAAAAAGGTTAAGCTTAAAGTCTTCAAGAAATTCGATATCCGAAACTTCCTGGCTCTGTAACATATCAGAAACTTTCTTAATCCATTTATCGAGCTCCCCTTCAGCTGACTCACCACCTTTGTACTTCCAATGTGCAGCAAAGCCCTTTTCTGCAATCTCATTCATTCTCTCAGATCTTATCTGTACCTCTATCCACTTTCCATGTGGTCCCATTACAGTCATATGAAGGGCCTCGTAACCATTAGCTTTAGGATGTGAAACCCAATCCCGGATCCGGTCGGGTTTAACATTATATAGATCTGTTATCAGAGAATAAATAAACCAACACTGTGTTTTTTCAGCAATATTAGGTTTCGGAGTGAAAATAATTCTTACCGCCAGAATATCAAAAATCTGCTCAAAAGGAAGACTCTTTATCTGCATCTTATGCCAGACAGAATAAATTGGCTTTGGACGTCCATTAATTGTGTACTCAAATTCTTGCTCATCAAGCTTTGTTTCTATTGGATCAATGAATTTTTTTATAAAATGAGAAGAAATCTTTTCTGAATGTGAAATCTTGTTGGATAATTCTTTGTAAACCTCAGGTTCTTTGTACTTTAGACTAATATTTTCCAATTCCGACTTTATGGCATATAGTCCGAGGCGGTGGGCCAGTGGAGCATATAAATAAAGTGTTTCACTTGAAATCTTTATTTGCTTTTTTCTGAGCAAAGCAGATAAAGTTCGCATATTATGCAAGCGGTCAGCCAATTTAATCAGGATAACCCGTACGTCTTCGGATAGGGTCAGAATTATCTTCCTGAAAGTTGAAACTTGTAAACTCGAATCAGAATCGAAAGCCCCGGTTATTTTTGTTAAACCATCAATTATCAGTCTTATATTAGGACCAAATTCTTGCTGAATGTCATCAAGTGTATACTCAGTATCCTCCACCACATCATGCAGAAGAGCAGATACAATACTTTTTGTACCCATCCCAATCTCTTCTGTTACAATTTTAGCAACTGCAATTGGATGTAAAATATATGGTTCGCCACTCTTTCTGCGTTCATTACCATGAGCTTTAAGAGCAAAATTATAAGCTTTCCAAATTTTTATCTTATTCTCTTTACTTATCCTATCCGGCAGGCAGTCAACCAGCTCCTGATATGCTTCAGCAACCTTACTTTTTTCTTCAACACTTAAATCAAACATCCTCGAACGAATTTATCTGTGAAAATAGTAATTAGAAAGCTTAATCGGAATAGCTAGCACAGCTCTTTACTGTTTTTTCGGTCCGGCAATTGATACTTTGAAGTCTTTTGGATTTAGATATTGCTGCGCTAAAAGGCGAATTTCTTCAGAAGAGCAGTTCCTGATTACTGTCAATAGCTGGTTAATAAATGAGATGTCAATATTGTTAAAGATCAGAGATTTATATACATCAGCAACTCCGAACGGACCATCTAACTGACGTTGAAGATCTCCAATCATGTAATTTTTTACTCTGGCTAATTCTGCTTCAGAAACAAGTTCATTTTGAAGAAACTCCATCTCTTTATAACACTCAGAAATAGTTTGTTCGAAAACATCAGGTCCTACATTAGACGCGATTGACAAATAAGATAGTTCTTTCAGAGAGATTAGAGCGGATCCTATTCCATAAGTATAACCTTTCTTCTCCCGGATGTTTTGCATTAAACGGCTTCCAAAGTATCCACCAAAGATTGTGTTCAGTACCGCCAATAGCAGATGGTCAGGATGTGATCGGTTCGGAATGATTCTGCCCATCCGAATGGCTGCTTGTGTTGCGTTCTCAACCGTTTGATAGATTTGGCTCCCCGGTTCTTGAGTAGGTTTTGGGAATAAGCTGGTCTTTTGAGGATCATTTAGTATTTCAAGTTTGCTCAGCCCATTCTCTAAAATTGGTAAAAAATTATCGCACTCAGGACCCGTAATGATAATTGTAAGATTATCTTTTCTGTAAAATTTCTCATGAAAACTTACCAGATCTTTTCTGGTAATTTTACTAATATCTTCTATTTCACCAAATACCCCATAAGGATGTTGTTCTCCGAAGAGCTTTTTGTTAAATCCTTTGCTCGCAACACGCTCAGCTCGCTGTTGGTCAATTAGTAAGGATTGAATCTTCCTGTTTTTGTGCACTTCTATTTCACTTTCAGGAAAAATGGAGTTTTGAATCATATCCAATACCAGATCCAGAGTTGACTCCAGCTGTTTGTCAAGACTATAAATGGAAATACCTGCTTCATCTCTGTCGAAAAACGGATATACATAACTTCCATTGTAATCAATTTTCTCAGCTATTCGGGCTCCTGATAAAGTGCTGGTGCCTTCAGATAACAGAGTGTTTGTAGTACCTGCAACAAACAATGCATCCTGATGACGTGTGCCAGCCTGAAAGATAAAATCTATACGGGTAATAAGCTCTGTTCCGGTTTTAATGAGATAAACAGGAATACCATCCGACTGTATTACCCTTTTTGAACTTACCAGTTCTAGCTTTTTCGGAATGTGAAATTCAGGATTATTCTTTCTATTTATCGCCATTGTTCAATGATCGGTAATAAAGGATTGATGAATTATTTTCTGTGAAAGTATTTTGAGCAAATTCCATTAGTTCTTCAGCCTCAATACTTCTGTACTTATCAACCTCAGTATTAACCATATTTGGATCTCCTAACAGAGTAAACAAGCCAAGATTCATTGCTTTATTGAGAATACTTGTCTGGCCATAGCTAAAATTAGCTTCAACCTTATTCTTTACTTTATTCAGCTCTTCTTTACCAATAATAGTCTTTGTCAGCTTGTTTAACTCATGCAAGAGTAAATCACGGGCTTCTTCAATTGGCACTTCTGGTCGAGGCTTTCCGGTCACCACAAATAATCCAGGATCATGGTCTCCAGTAATAAAGGCATTAACATCAGTAAATTTTTGCTCCTCCTTCACTAATTTTCTCAATAATCTTGAGCTGTTTCCATTTGAAAGGATATCTGAAATCAGATCTCCCTGATAGAAATCAGATGAGCATCTTTTACCCATATGGAAAGCTACATATATAGCGTCATTCGGCACTGGTCGGTGAACTTCAAGTTTCCTGGGAGTTTTTTGTGGAGCTTCCTGGATGATTTGTCGCTCAGACAGGCTACTCTGAGGTATATCATCAAACCATTTTTCTGCAAGTTTGAAAATATTGTCGGGATCAACTTTTCCGGCTACAGTCAGAATGGCATTATTCGGAGTGTAAAACCGATTAAAGAATTCTTTGACAGATTTAAGTTCAGCATTTTCAATATGCGCCACTTCTTTACCAATTGTTGGCCACCGGTACGGATGCTGATTATAAACCAGAGGTCTCAGAAGTAACCATACATCTCCGTATGGTTGATTGAAATAGCTTTGATTGAATTCTTCAATCACAACTTTCTTCTGAGTGTCAAGATTCTTCTGGGAGAAATCTAATTCCAGCATCCTGTCAGATTCCAACCAAAATGCTGTTTCGACATTTTGGTGAGGCAATGTGATATAATAATTTGTAATATCATTATTAGTGAATGCATTGTTTTCGCCACCAGCTTGTTGCAATGGCTTGTCGAAATCAGGTATATTGGCTGATCCTCCAAACATCAAATGTTCAAATAAATGTGCAAATCCTGTACGCTCAGGGTTCTCATCACGAGAGCCAACATCGTAAATCAGATTAACAGCAGCTAATTCGGTGGAGTTATCAGGATGAACCAGGATTTTTAATCCATTTGCCAGCCTATGTGATTCAAAATTTATCATAATTTAGGTGGGTCAAAAGTAGGCTTATTTAAAATCAAAACAAATTATTATAATGCTTGATAAACATGATAATATAATATGCAATATTCGGCAAAGTCCTATACTTTTGTGCCTCAAATTATTTTGATACTACTATGAGAGCAAGAGCCTCCATTGAGCATCTGGGAAGAGTTGAATCTATTTGCGACAATTTGATCCGGGTTGGGTTTGTATCTCATTCATCCTGTTCATCTTGTCATGCAAAAGGGGTGTGTGCTGTTTCTGATGTAGATAGTAAATATATTGAGGTTGAAGATATTGGAAGGAGATGGGACCTTGGTGAAACAGTTAAAATTGTTTTTGCGCAAAAGGAAGGTTTCAAGGCCTTATGGTATGGTTACGTACTTCCACTTTTAGTTCTCCTGGCAGCAATGATTATTACTTTTGCTTTGACAGGTAAAGATGGATTATCGGGGCTGGTAGCTATAGGTATCTTAATTCCTTATTATTTATGTTTGTATTTCTTTAGGGATAAGCTGAAGAATAAGTTTACTTTTATTATCAAGAAAATCGATTAATTCATAAGCAATGAACACGATCGTCATTACGATTTTAAGTTTAAGTTTAATAGGCTCTTTAGCGGCTATTATACTATATTTTGTTGCACAGAAGTTCAAGGTTATTGAAGATCCACGAATTGATCAGGTTGATGAAGTATTGCCTGGTGCTAATTGTGGTGGTTGTGGATTTCCAGGTTGTCGGGGATTTGCTGAAGCATGTGTGAATTCAGAAGAATTAGCTGACTTGTTTTGTCCGGTTGGAGGTAATGATTGTATGTCAGATGTGGCATCCGTTCTTGGCAAGGATGCAGTTTCAAAAGATCCGGAAGTGGCTGTGATTCGCTGTTCTGGCTCACCTGAGCACCGTTCACAGACAAATTTTTATGATGGAGCGGTTTCATGTACTGTAGCACATAATCTTTATGCCGGGGATACTGGCTGTCAATATGGTTGTTTTGGATGTGGTGATTGTGTGGTGGTGTGTGATTTTGATGCCATATACATGAATGAAGAGACCAAACTGCCTGTGGTAATTGATGATGCTTGTACTGCTTGTAATGCGTGTGTTGAAGAGTGTCCAAGAGATATTATTGAACTCAGGAGGAAAAATAAAAAGGATCGAAAAATATTTGTCTCATGCGTTAGCATGGATAAAGGAGGTATTGCTAAGAAAGCATGTTCTGTTGCATGTATTGGATGCAAAGCATGTTTAAAGGTTTGTCCGCATGATGCTATTACCGTGGAAAACTTTCTGGCATACATCGACCCCGTAGCATGCAAACTATGTAGAAAATGTGTAGTTGTTTGTCCGACTGATTCCATACTTGAAATCAATTTTCCAGCGCGGAAAATAAAAGTTGAGAAAGAAAATTCAGCTGAGGAAGCTGTAATTAAGAAATAAGAGTTAAACTAAAATTAATAGGAGGAGCGCATCTTGAAAACCTTTCCTAAAGGTGGTGTTCACCCCCCGGAGAATAAAATTGCATCTGGTGCAGGAATTGAGACTTTTGCTTTGCCAAAGTCGGTTGTAATTCCTGTAGCTCAGCATATTGGGGCTCCGGCTACAGTAATTGTTCAAAAGAACGACTTGGTAAAAGTCGGGCAGATTATTGCACAAAGCTCTGGCTTCGTATCAGCTAATATCCACTCACCAGTTTCTGGAAAAGTAACTAAGGTGGATAATTTTCTGGATACATCTGGATACAAGAGAAAAGCAATTGCAATTGAAGTAGAGGGTGATGAATGGATCGATAGTATTGACCAGTCTGAACAGTTAGTTACAGATATTTCTCTATCTGCTGATGAGATTGTTGCCCGTACACTTGAAATGGGCATTGTTGGCCTGGGTGGTGCTACTTTCCCATCACATGTAAAATTATCAATTCCAAAGGGGAAAAAAGCAGAAGTATTACTGATTAATGGCATTGAATGTGAACCATATCTGACCTCTGACCATCGGATGATGCTGGAGAAAGGTGAACAAGTCATGGTTGGTGTCCAGATTCTTATGAAAGCACTTGGTGTTGACCATGCTTTCATTGGTATTGAGAAGAATAAACCTGATGCTATTATACACCTCACGAAACTTACAGCTGATTTCCCGGGTATTAAAGTAATCTCTTTGAAGGTCAAATATCCTCAGGGGGGTGAAAAACAATTGATCAAAGCAATTGTCGATCGAGAAGTACCATCAGGAGGCCTGCCTATTGATGTTGGTGCTGTCGTACACAATGTAGGTACAGCATTTGCCGTTTATGAAGCCGTTCAAAAGAACAAACCTTTGATTGAACGTATTGTGACCATTACTGGCAAGAATGTTAAGAAACCAGCCAATTTCAGAGTTAGATTAGGAACCCCTGTTGCAGATCTCGTTGAAGCTTGCGGAGGAGTACCTGATAATACCGGTAAAATAATTAATGGAGGCCCGATGATGGGTAAGGCCCTGGCTAACCTGGATGTGCCTGTCACGAAAGGAACATCTGGCCTTGTGCTTGTTCCTGAACCAGAATCAAGAAGAAAGCCCGTGATGAATTGCATTCGTTGTGGGAAATGTACACAGGTATGCCCAATGGGGCTGGAACCTTATCTGCTAATGACCTATGCTGAATTGAAGCGATTTGATGATCTGGAGAGAGATCAGGTTTTAGATTGTATAGAATGTGGTTCATGCAGTTATACCTGTCCGGCAAACCGTCCATTGCTTGATTATATCAGACTGGGTAAGAACAATGTAAGTCAAATAATACGATCAAGGAATAAGAAATGAGTGCTACAAAATTGATAACCGTTTCCCCTTCACCGCATAACTATGGTGATGAATCGGTGAGCAAAATTATGTATCGGGTTATTTGGGCTTTGGTACCCGCTTTTGCTGTTTCACTGGTTTTCTTCGGAGTAGGGGCCTTGATTGTAACCGCCATTGCGATTACTTCTTGTGTTGCTTTTGAATATCTGATAGCCAAATATATTATCAAAAGTAAACCCACTGTTTGGGATGGTTCAGCTATTCTGACAGGCTTATTACTGGCTTTTAATGTGCCCAGTAACCTACCCATATGGATAATAATACTGGGCTCTTTAGTTGCTATCGGAATTGGCAAAATGTCTTTTGGTGGCTTGGGTAAGAATCCTTTTAACCCGGCTCTCGTCGGACGTGTTTTTCTGCTGATTTCTTTCCCGGTTCAAATGACTTCGTGGCCAAAAGCTGTTGAGGCAAGATGGGCCTACCTGGATGCTACAACCGGTGCAACCCCCCTTGGATTATTGAAAGAGGGTTTGATGAACGGAAAACCACTATCCGAGCTGATGGATCAAATTCCGGAGTACAGTCAACTATTCCTGGGTAATATGGGAGGATCCCTTGGTGAGATTTCTGCCCTTGCCCTGATTTTGGGAGGTGCATATCTTCTCTGGAAGAAAATTATTACATGGCATATTCCAGTAAGCGTACTTGGAACAGTAGTGGCTTTTACCGGTATCATGTGGCTTGTTAATCCTGACCAATATATTGATCCTGCTTTTCATTTACTTTCAGGAGGGATGTTGTTGGGAGCAATATACATGGCAACTGATATGGTGAGTTCACCTATGACTCCCAAAGGACAGATTATTTTCGGAGTGGGTATCGGAGTGCTCACCTGCGTAATCAGACTATTCGGGGCTTATCCGGAAGGAGTATCATTTGCTATCCTGATAATGAATGCCTTTGTACCATTACTTGACAAGTATATTAAACCTAAACGATTCGGGGAGGTGAAAAAATAATGGCTAAGAAAGAATCTAGTTTTCTGAATATGGTGATTACCTTATTTCTGGTAACAGGATTAGCTGCAACTGCCCTGGGATTTGTGTACGAGTATACAAAAGAGCCTATCGCTGCTGCTAAACTGAAGGCCAAATTGGATGCAGTTTCAGTTGTGGTTCCGGAATTTGACAATAATCCCAGTGAGGAAATGTATACGCTTGAGTCAGATCTTGGCGTACTCGAATGTTATCCTGCTAAAATGGGTGGTGAACTGGTTGGAACGGCTATCAGCACTCTCACAAAAATGGGATTTAGCGGAGAGATAACTTTGATGGTTGGTTTTACAACAGATGGTACAATTATTAATTCAGCTCCCCTCGACCATTTAGAAACACCTGGTCTGGGAACTAAAATGGACAAGCCAAAGTTTAAGGATCAGTTTATCGATAAAAACCCTGGAACTGTAAATGTTAAAGTAACGAAAGATGGAGGTGTGATTGATGCAATCACCGCTTCTACTATTACTTCCAGAGCCTATTGCGATGCTATTCAAAGAGCCTTTGATGCTTATCAGAAAGGAGGCCAGAAATGAACCAGTGGAAAAATTTTAGTAAGGGATTCTTCAAGGAAAATGCTGTCTTTGTGCTGCTCCTTGGGATGTGTCCTGCTCTTGGTGTAACTACTTCGGCAATTAACGGTTTAGGAATGGGTTTGGCCACAACCTTTGTATTAGTTATGTCAAATCTGGTTATATCATTAATAAAAAGTCAGATACCCGACAAGGTCAGAATACCTGTTTTCATTGTGGTAATTGCCTCTTTTGTTACGATAGTGCAATTGACAATGGAAGCATTTGTTCCAAGTCTTTATAAGGCTCTGGGTTTGTTTATTCCTTTAATTGTTGTTAACTGCTTGATTCTTGGACGTGCAGAAGCCTTTGCATCTAAGAATACTATAGGATCCTCACTTATTGATGGACTCGGTATGGGACTTGGTTTTTCCATGGCACTTACTATGTTGGGAGGGATCAGAGAGATATTGGGTAGTGGAAGCTTATTCGATATCAGATTTGTACCAGAGGATGCCAGTACAATGCTTCTTTTTGTACTCTCTCCAGGTGCATTTATTGCACTAGGATATTTGATTGCAGTAATCAACAGGTTGAACAGATCTAAGAAATAACGGCTAATATCACAGACTCATGAATTATCTGATAATAATAATAGGAGCCATTTTTGTTAACAACATTGTTCTTAACAAATTTCTTGGTGTATGTCCATTTTTAGGCGTCTCAAATAAAGTCTCAACCTCTGTTGGTATGACCGGAGCTGTTACCTTTGTTATGGTACTGGCCACTATAGTGACATGGCTTCTTCAAAAATATGTTCTCGACCAATTCAATATTGGATTCATGCAGACAGTAACATTTATTCTGGTTATTGCAGCCTTGGTTCAAATGGTTGAGATTATTCTAAAGAAAATATCACCGCCATTATTTCAGGCATTGGGTGTTTTTCTTCCTTTGATTACTACAAATTGTGCAGTTTTGGGTGTGGCAATGCTTGCTGTTCAAAAAGACTTTAACCTGATGGAAGGCGTTGTGTATGCAATTGCAAATGCCATCGGTTTTGGATTAGCATTGATCGTATTTGCCGGTTTGAGAGAACAACTTGATCTGGCTAATGTACCAAAAGGAATGCGGGGTATGCCTATCGCTCTTGTTGTTGCAGGATTACTTGCAATGGCATTTATGGGCTTCTCAGGAATAGTTTAATAAGATCTTCCATACAATACTTTTACAGCTGTGTTGGTTCATTTCATGACCGACACAAGCTGGTAAAATTAGTCTGCCTATTTTCATAGTGTTGATTTTGCCGGTCAACATGCCTGCCGAACCTATAGTGTAAACTATAAAATGAGAATCAAATGAAAAAAAACAGACTTTTGTTTAGTGGGCTGGTCCTATGCGCCAGTTTGATCCTGGTAGGAACGATTATTCTTACTTCAACAAACAGCAAAGAGCGGGATCAGTTTGAAGATTTCCTTATCCAATCTGCACAAGATTATCCCGGTAATCTGGATGGTGAGGAGGGGAAAAAAGTTGGCTTTGATAGTCCTGATATTGCTGCTTATGCTGATTTCAGGAAGACGGTTGATCCTGTTTTAAAAAGGGTTCCTGCCGAAAGACTTCGCACTGCCTACTTTGAAAGCAATGCTTTACAAAGAATGAAATCTTCAAATGGCCTTGATTGGGACAGTCATCCAAGTGATATGGGCGGCAGAACGAGAACTGTTTTCTTTGATCCTAATGATGGGGAAGGGAAACGTGTTTTTGCTGGTGCAGTCACAGGAGGCCTGTGGATTAATAATGACCCCTTTTCAGATCAGGCATGGGAACCCGTAAATGATTTCTGGCCGAATTTGTCAGTTAGCTGCATGACAGCTGATCCAATCAATCCTCAGAGTATGTATATAGGTACAGGTGAAAGCCAGACTGCTCTGATCATTTATCGGGAGTCGTCAACTGTAGGGATGGGAATTATGCATTCTGCAGACGGTGGAACAACTTGGGAGGTACTTCCCTCAACAAGTGATTGGGCTTATGTAACGGATATTGTTATCAGAAATGAAGGTGGCCAAAGTGTTATTTATGCCGGAGTTGTCTCCGGTTTGTATAAAGGAACTCTGCACGAAAGTAAGCCGGAAGATGGTTTATACAGGTCAAGTGATATGGGAGAATCCTGGACTCAGGTTTTACCTCTCCTGCCGGATGGTGACAGAGCATACTCTCCTGCAGATATCGAAGTATCAGCAGATGGCGAAAGATTATTTGTAGGTACTACCTATCATGGAGAGGACAGACGTGGAGCAGCTTGTTTGCTATATTCTGATAATGGGCTTGACTGGACTGTAAATACAGATTATTATGATGCCTTTACAAGTGGATTAGATATTCAGAATAGTCAGCGCACATTTACTTATCCGGGGCGGGTGGTATTAGCTACTGCTCCCGGAAACTCAGATGTTGTGTATGCACTTATCGCTGGTGGGTATATGCGTGGTGATGCCTTTGTTGGCTACGATTGCGCCCTTATCCTCAAATCAGAAGATAAAGGCCAGACATGGATTGATCATCCTAATGTGCCAATGCGTGACCAGGTGAATACCTTTGCCTACCTGGCATGGCACGCTTTGGCTGCTGAAGTTGACCCTACAGATTCCAATACTCTTTGGATCGGTGGTTTGGACGTGTGGCGTTCAAATGATTCGGGCGATACCTGGCAGCAAATGTCATATTGGGCTCCTGGTGGTGAGGAACAAGCTGCAAGATATGTACATGCCGATATTCATTCATTTGCTTTCAGACCAGATTCACCAACTGAGATGATGATAGGTACCGACGGTGGAGTTTTTTATTCTGGTTCTGCCAATGCGGCCAGCCCCACATTTCAGGAGAAGAATATTCAGTACAGTACCCTACAGTTTTATTCCTGTGCCCTGCACCCTGAACCGGGTGAAAGATACTTCATGGGGGGCTTGCAGGATAATGGTACACTTCTGTACATAGGTGATCAGGTTCCAAATAATGGATTCAGGATTTCCGGAGGTGATGGTGCCTTTTGTTTTATCGATCAGAATGAGCCAAATATTCAGTATACAACTATATATTATACCTGGGTGAATGTATATGACATAGTTCCTGATGATCATTTTAACGGTATTACTGCCAATAATTTCAATTTTGGCACATTCATTAATCCAATGGATTATGACTATCAGTACAATACCTTATATGCAAATGGTGTTCATTTCACTGGGTATAATGCGAATAAAATTGGGGTTGTCAGATTAGTGGGTTCACGATTATCAGGCGGTTTGAAGGATGTTCCTACAGATTCAGATGTGCCTTTCTCTGCGATTAAATGGTTCGAAGAGTCTGGTGAGAATGCCAGTACAATATATATGGGTACAGAAAGTGGTCGATTATTCCGTTTAGAGGATGCTGTACTAATTGGTGACCTTACTGAATTAACAGGAGATGAATTTCCAGCCGGAAATATTAGCTCAATTGATATTGGTCATTCAGAGGATACTGTACTTGTATCATTTTCAAATTATGGTATTCCATCAGTTTGGCTCACAACAGATCATGGAGATACCTGGACTGATATTGAGGCTAACCTGCCGGATATGCCCGTTCGCTGGGCAATTTTCCATCCTGAGAATAGTCGTCAAATTATGTTAGCGACTGAAACAGGTATCTGGACTTGCGAAAATGCAACCGCTCAGAATGTTGTCTGGTCACCAGATATCTCCGGTATGGCAAATGTAAGAACTGATATGCTGAAGGTGCGACCTGCAGATAATATGGTGTTGGCTGCTACCCATGGAAGAGGGATGTATACTACTATATGGAATCCGATTCATACTTCAGGGATTTCAGATTTTGAATTAATTGAGAATCTTTCAGTGTACCCAAATCCCACAGATGGAAGGTTTGATATCGAAGTGTCTGTAAAACAGGAAACTGAGTTGAGGATTACGGATATGAGTGGTAAGCTTATAGTTGTAGAGTCAATAAGTCCGCAGAATGGACTGGTGAAAAGATCATTTGATTTACGTGATCAGGCAAAAGGAATCTATTTTGTTCAGGCAGGATCCGGATCTGATGTTCAGATCAGGCGTCTGATCATTCAATAGTAGTTTTTCGTAACCCGGAGCCTGGCTCCGGGTTTTTTTTACATTCTTGCAACAGGTGCAATCCCCTGGTCAGAGAATAATCCTTTTTGGTATTTGTAATATCCTGTAATTCCTATCATGGCAGCATTATCCATAGTATAGGCTAATTTTGGAATGTATATTTCCCATCCGGAGCGAACAACTTCTTCTTCGAGAGCATGTTTAAGGCCCGAGTTAGCCGATACCCCTCCTGCAATCCCAATTTGATTTATGCCAGTTTGCTGGCTGGCCAACCTAAGTTTATCAAGCAGAATGTCAACAATAGTATTCTGTAAAGAGGCACAAAGATTGTTGAGATTATCCTTTATGAAATCAGGATTCTCTGCAAGCTCATCACGTATCTTGTACAAAAAGGATGTCTTTAATCCACTAAAAGAGTAATTTAAACCCTTAATACGCGGCTTAGAGAATTTAAAGGCCTTAGCATCACCATCTTTTGCCTTCTGGTCAACAATGGGTCCTGCCGGATAGGGGAGGCCAATAACTTTACCACATTTATCAAATGCTTCACCAGCAGCATCATCAATGGTTTGACCGATAATCTCCATTTCTAAATGACTCTTCACGACAAGGATTTGTGAATGTCCGCCAGATACCAACAGGCAAAGAAATGGAAATTTTGGAACCGGATTGCGGTTCTCTGGAGAATCCTGGATGAAAAGGGCTAGCACATGAGCTTGCAGGTGATTGATGTCAATTAAAGGGATACCTTGTGCAAGTGCAAATCCTTTGGCAAAGGAGGTACCTACAAGTAAGGAACCCATTAGTCCGGGACCTCTGGTGAAAGCGATAGCATCAATATCCGCTGGTTTAACACCTGCCTGTTTAAGTGCCTGGTCAACAACCGGAATGATATTTTTTTGATGAGCCCTGGAGGCCAGCTCTGGAACTACCCCCCCAAAGTTTATATGTACTTCCTGGTTGGCAACTTTGTTTGAAAGTAGCTTGTCATTAACCAGAACGGCAGCCGAAGTATCATCGCAAGATGACTCAATTGCAAGTATTACCGTATTTTTTTTATTCATTTATTTTGAAAGCAAGTATTCAATTCGCCGAACGTTCTATCTTTGTGGCGAATCTGGTATATTGTGGCTGCAAATATAGGGTAAACTGATTAAATGCTGAGGTAATCAGAAAAGGAATAAAAATATCTGCTTATATTCTTATTGGGCTAAGTGTAATTTGTTTAAGCACTTGGTTACTGATTAGAAGTGCCAGGGTACAAACATGGCTGGTTCGTCAATTTGTTGAAAAGATTGAAGAGAAAATCGGAGGAGCAATACAGGTTGATCAGATTAAGGTACGATTAAATAAACAGGTAGTACTTAAAAATGTAGTTGTATGGGATCAGCTGGGTGATACGGTATTCTTTCTGCCTGAAACAAAAATAAAGCTGGATTCCTATAATCTGAAGAATAAAGATTTTGTACTTAATCAGGTTCAGCTTACCGATCCTTTCATATATTTCCAGGAGGATCCGGGAGGAGGATTAAATATCTCATTTCTTCTTGAATCACTTGTTGCTGATACAACAAAACCTCCTTTAAAACTGAAAGTGAAGAAGATCAATATTGATGATGGTATTTTCAGATACCATACTTTCAGAGCTACTCCAAATATTGCTTGTTTTTCAAAAGATTATATTCAGGTGAATCAGTTTCAGATCACAATTGATGATTTATATGTTGATTCAACAGGATTTGGTCTACAGATTCGAGAGATGGAAGGGGCTGATGTATGTGGTTTTCAATTGAAAAATTTAAATGCAAAACTAAGCTATTCAGACTCAGGGCTACATGGGTCTGATATACAAATTGAAACACCCCAAAGTTTTTTAGCACTGAACAATCTGGATCTTAGCACAAAGCCGGATCAGGAACAGACTTTTTTAGATCGCTTATCTATACGTACCACGATAGCTAATGAATCATATCTGTCAGAAAAGGATTTGGCATACTTTATACCGAATATCTCTGGTAGCTCAGTTATCGAAATAGATGGAAAAGTGAGCATGAATCAAGGCAGGCTTTCTTGTGAGGATGTAGATATAGTGAATGGAGAATTCTTTCAATTGCAGGGTGAATTAGATATTGGTAATCTTCAGGATATTCGTAACTCTGAATTCACTTTTAATCTGGATAGTCTCATCTATTATCCCCTATACCATAAAAACAGTTTACTGAACTTGCTAATCGACCCTGATACATTGAAACTGCCATTTAATTGGGAGGAAATTGATCCAATACATTTTAGAGGAACTTTTGAGGGTAGCCTGAATAGTATCGTAACAAAAGGATCAATAAAGAGCAAGGCATTTGAGTTTAGTGGTAATTTGATTAGTGGCATTTCAGATAGCTTGCCAATCCGGCTCTTGTCGGGAAATTTAACTGGTGCAATTTATAATTTTGATAGTTTGTTTGATAGCCGTACGGGCCTTAGGAACATAGAATTTAGTAGTGGTTTTGGTGGAACTGCAGTTAGTCTTACGGAGTATTCCATATTACTCAATCTTAATTTAAGACAGCTAAATTGGCGGGAATATAATTATGAGAATATCTATGTTCAGGGAAATGCCATTAATCAAACTTTTGATGGTGTACTAATTGTTGAGGATGAGAATGTTGATGTGGAACTTGAAGCCATGGTCGATTTTTCCGGATCCATTCCAAGTTTTAATTTTGGTTTGGATTTGAGAGAAGCCCACCTGAATGCTATAAATGTAAGTAGTTTAGACTCGCTCGAAGTATTGGACCTACATCTTCGAGGCAATTTCTCAGGAATGGATCTGGATGATTTGGAAGGCAATATTTGGCTTACTAATTCTTACTATCAAAACTCCAGAGGGAAACTGCCATTTGAGCAGATAGACCTTAGTATTGGACCTGAGCTTGGGCAGAGGAAAATAAGTCTGGTTTCTGACTATATAGATGCGCGTTTATTGGGAGAGATTCATCTAAACGAACTCCTTAATCAGATGGAGTTAGTCGTTCGTCAATATCTGCCTGTACGTTTGGAGACTTCTGGGTTTAATGGTGAACATGTCAATGATTTTACTTTTAACTTACAACTGAAAAATCCTCGTCCACTCACTGAAATCCTGACACCAAAAGTAATATTTAAAGATAATACTCAATTGAGCGGATTCTTTAAAGAGGGAGGACGCCAATGGGAAATCGAAGGTACATCACCGCAGTATGTTGTTTCAGGCCGTCAATTCACTAATTTGGTTTTCCGGGCCAGTTCATATCAGGACACCTTGTTATTTAATTGTTCGCTCGGAAAACTTCAACTTTATGCAGAAACCGAGTTTGATAAGATAAGTGCTAGTTTTCAAATGGTTCCTGACAATATGGAAGCTGATATAGCCTGGCAAAATCAGGATACAATAATTTCTAAAGGTCGATTCCAGCCAAGTATACGGTTTGAGCCTGGCCTATCTGTTTTTCCCAGAACTATTATTAATATGGCTCAATCTGAGCTCATTTACAAAGATACTATCTGGCAAATTAACCCGGCTCGATATGTGTTAGACCATCAGTATTTTCGAATCGATTCATTAATTATGCAACATAATAATGAGACTTTATTGGTTGATGGCATAATATCAGATCTTCCTCATGATACACTTTATGTCGGATTCAATGAGTTGAATTTAAGGCATCTGAGTGCGATAAAAGAAAACAGGAAGTTTAATCTGGCCGGAATAGTAGATGGAGAGGCCAAGCTTTTTAACCTGCATGAAAAAGGTTTATTTCTCGCTAATCTGAATATTAATGATTTCACTATTAACGGAGAATTACTGGGACTTACTCATCTGAACAGTCAGCGAAAATCAGGCAGTGACGAGGTATTTATGGAGGTTGTTACCCAAAGAGGTGATATCTCAACTATAAATATGAGTGGTACATTCAATCCGGTTACAGATAAGGTTGATTTTATTATTGATCTGGAGAAGCTCAGGATGAATGTATTTAATGCTCTTCTGGATCCGGTTCTTCGTGATATTCGTGGAATAGCCAGTGGAGAAATTATTGTGAATGGTTATAGGTCCGATCCCAAGTTTTACGGTGAAATAATGATGCAGAAGGCTGGCCTTAATGTTGAGTATCTGAAAACGAGGTACACTTTTACTCATCCTCTTATTGTCACTCCTGAAGGCTTCCTTATCGAAGGCCTTATTGCAAGAGATCGTTTTGGAAATGAAGCGATTGTTAATGGTGGTGTTTATCATGACCGCTTTAAAAATATAACTTTGGATCTTAATCTTGAAGTGAAGGATTTCCTGTGCCTTGAGACGACCGAGGCTAAGGGTGAAAGATATTGGGGAACAGCATTCGCAACAGGATTGGCAACATTAAAAGGACCAGTTAAGCAAATTAAAATTGATATTTCAGCTGAAACAAAGGCAGGTACTAATTTCTCAGTTCCTGTTTCCAGAAGAGGTTCTGTAAGAGAAATAAATTTTATTACTTACGTCAAAAAAGACAGCCTGGATATTGACCCCGATTTATTCAATTATAATTATGAAGAGAAGGATCCCGGATATGATGTAGATCTTTCAGGGATTGAATTACAGATAGACCTTAATGTGACTCCTGAGGCGCAGGTTCAGATAATTATTAATTCTATTACAGGTGATGTGATTCGAGCCCGGGGAAGAGGCAATTTGATCCTGGATGTAAACAAAAGGGCTGCTTTATCAATTAATGGAAGCTATATAATATCCGAAGGTGATTATCTTCTTACAATGCAGAATATGCCCATTAAGCGATTCGATATTCAGCCTGGTGGGAGTGTGAATATGAATGGAGATATAAAAAATGCAAATCTTGATATCGTGGCGGTTTATAAGACAAAAGCTGCATTGTACGATTTGGTTCTGGATGAAAGTGATCAGGATCTTAAGCAAAGAATTCCGGTAGAGTGCCACCTACTGAAGAGCGGTCTGCTTGAAGCGCCAGGGTTAGAGTTTGAAATTGTTTTACCCCCAAATAGTGATGATGTTGCAAGAAGTCAGTTGAGCAATTTAACAGAGGAAGAACTGAATAAGCAGATATTGACTTTATTGATATTAAATCGTTTCAGCCCATTGCCGGGATTAAGTTCTTCAACACCAAGGAGCTATGAAAGCGCAGGGATTAGCACAACAACCGAAGTGCTTTCAAATCAACTTAATTATCTTCTCTCTCAAATCAGCAATGATTTAGATATTGGTTTTAATTACCGACCAGGAGACGAATTAACAAGTGATGAAGTAGAAGTTGCTCTCTCAACCCAATTACTTGATGATAGAATGACGATTAATGTAAATGGAAATGTTGATGTTCGTCAGGTTGAGACAAATGATAATGCAAATCAGCTTGTTGGAGATGTTGAAATAGAATATAAAATTGTTCCATCAGGCAAATTAAGGGTGAAAGCTTTTACCAGGGCAAACGACCGATTACTTTATGAGTACTCTGATTATACTCAGGGATTTGGAATATTCTTCAGAGAAGAATTTGATCGTTTTCCTGACTTATTGCGAAAGTACTGGAATAGTGTTTTTAAGAAGGATACTACCGGACAGATATACTAAACACAATTACAATCTCGTTTTTTTGATAACTTTATTCAATAACTAACAAAATTTCAAATGAACCTGTTCTTAATGATACAGACTCAATTTATGGCCCAGGCAGACTCCATTGGAGCTGTAGATCAAGCAACTGAGCTTGCTATTCCCATCATTGAATTAACCCTTAAAGGTGGGTGGATAATGATTCCTATTGCCCTTTTATCCATTTTGGCGATATACATTTTCGTCGAAAGATATTTTGCAATACGCAAAGCTGGGCAGGAAGACACACATTTTATGAACAGAATTAAAGAATTTATCCACGAAGGGAAGATTGATGCAGCTATTCGCCTTGCTCAGGCTACAAACACACCAGTTTCCAGGATGATTGAAGCGGGTATAAGACGAATTGGACGTCCGATGAATGATGTGAATGCAGCAATTGAAAATGTTGGTAAACTTGAAGTTTATCAGCTTGAGCGTGGTTTACCTACCTTAGCGACATCTGCCGGAGCAGCACCAATGATTGGTTTTTTGGGTACGGTGATAGGGATGATACGCGCTTTCTGGGATATGTCAAATGCAGGTAGTAATATTGATGTAGGATTGCTCTCAAATGGAATTTATACCGCTATGGTAACAACAGCTGCAGGGCTTTTTGTAGGTATTATTGCCTATTTCTGTTACAATATTCTGGTGGCAAAAATAGACAAGGTGGTTTTCTTATTAGAGGCCAGATCATCGGAGTTTATGGATCTTCTCAATGAACCTGTTAAGTAGTTTTAATAGTTAAGAATCTTCAATCAGAGAAATGGCAATTAAATCCAGAAATAAGGTAAATGCACAGTTCAGTATGTCATCGATGACCGACATTGTATTCTTGTTGTTGATCTTTTTTATGATCACCTCAACCATGGTCCATCCGAATGCTCTGAAACTTTTATTACCCCAAAGCAACAGCCAGGTTTCAGCGAAACCAATTACTACCGTTTCAATTAATCGGAACCTGGATTTTTATATAGAAAATACCCCAATCGATTTTGGCAGGCTTGAAGCAGCGCTGAAAGTTAAATTCGATGGTGTTCCGGAAGAAGATCGTACAGTCGCCCTTCATGCTGAGAAATCAGTACCAATAGATGAGGTTGTAAAGGTCATGAATATTGCAAAAAATAACAGATATAAACTTATTCTTGCTACACAGTCGAGATAAAAATAATGGATCGATATAAAAATATACGAGGTTTAGCAGGTACCATAATTTTTCATGGAGTGATACTGGTGATCTTCTTGATTTTTAGTTTCTCGGCTCCATTTCCTCCTCCTGAAGAGGAAGGAATAATAGTTAATTTCGGTACTAATGAGCAAGGCTTTGGCAGTGTTGAACCACAGCGGCAACAATACACCCCTCCGATAGTTGAAGAAGAGCAGCAGGAAGAACAAGAAGCTGTTATTCCGCCTGTAATTCCTGAAATAGAAGCAGTTGAAATTCCGGATGAATCAGAATCTGAAGCTCAGGATCTATTGACTCAGGAATTGGAAGAAGCAGCCAGGATTAATGCTCAGAAGAACAAAGAGGAGGAGGCAGAGAAGAAAAGACTTGATGAACTTGAACGTCAGCGTCTGGATGAAATAGAAAAGGCCAGGTTAGCCGAGGTAGAAAAGCAAAGGATTGAGGATGATAGAGTTCGTCAGGCGGAATTAGAACGCCAAAGAATCGAAACCGAACGCTTACGTCAGGAGGAATTAGAGCGCCAAAAGATTGCAGAAGAGGAAAGGCAGAGAAAGGCCGAGCAGCTGCGAAAGCAACAGCAACGAAGTGATATTAGCAATCGCATGCAAAAGTCATTTGGAGGTGCTGGAGAATCAGACACGAATGCCAGTGAAGGGCTTAGAGAAGGTGTGGGTAATCAGGGCATCAAAACCGGATCTGTGGAGTCTGATGACAGAACAATGATCCATAGTACAGGAAGTGGAATTTCGTACAGTCTTGAAGGTAGGAATGTTGTTGGTGCTCTTAAAAGACCACAATATCCAGGTCAGGAAAGTGGAACCGTGGTAGTGAGCATATCTGTAAACAAGGATGGACGTGTCGTATCTGCTGTACCCGGGGTACGAGGATCAACAACCATGGATTCCAAATTGCTTGAAGCAGCTAAAAAGGTTGCCATGTCAGCTCGTTTCAATAAGGTTACGGATCCTTCAGCTGCGATAACACAAAAAGGAACAATCAGTTATATTTTTAAACTGACAGGAGGATAAAAAGAATTGAATTATAAATGTTTGGGGGCGATTCTTGAATCGCCCCTATTTTGTTTATGTGAGAAGTAACTTTAAAGAAGCTCCAAAAACAATTATCAGGAGAATTATTCTAACAGCTTTGGCGCCCCAGCTAACAGCAAAACGACTTGCGACAAAGGCACCAATCATATTTCCAACACCAAGTATTAAACCAGCTATCCAATAAACCTGATCGTTGTAAATAAATATTGCAAGAGCAAACGGTGTATATAATAGAACGATTAATAATTTAATAGCATTGGCCTTTACGAGATCAAATCCGGTTCCAAGTACCAATCCTGCAAGCAAGAAGAAACCTACACCAGCCTGAATAAAACCGCCGTAAATCCCAATAAAAAAGAAAATTACTATTTGCAGTAAATTGGGCTTTGAACGAATTAAACCGGCCTGACCTTTGATCCATGCATCGGGTTTTAACAGAATTATAAAAAACATAAAAACCAATAAGCCGCCAATAACCTTAGTCATTATTTCCTCATTAAGACTTATGGCCATTGATGCTCCAAGCAAAGAGCCTAAAATAGCTGGTATCGCCAGCCAGATTCCTTCGCTGATCTTAAAAACCTTTTGTTTCTTGAAGCTGCTGACTCCAACAATATTCTGCAAGAGAATGGCTACTCTGTTGGTTCCATTGGCAACATTTGCCGGTAAACCCATAAACATCAGTAAGGGTAGGGAGATCAGGGATCCTGAACCTGCCAGTGTATTGATGAAGCCACATAAAATCCCTGCGCCGATAAGCGCAGGGATAAAATACCATTCCATTATTGGGTGTGTGTTAGAGTATTTACTGTATCAGGACTTTTGCCATTTGTTTCTTTGAACCTGAAGATACTGTGATAATGTATGTGCCTTTTGGCTCTTGCGATAGATCGAAAGTTTTGGTGATTGAATAATTCTGAGCTTCAAGAGCTTCATGAAGAACCACACGACCTGTAAGATCTGATATCACAAGTTCACTATCTTCTGCTGGCCGAAGTTCAAGCTTAAATTGTCCATTACTTGGATTAGGATAAGCTAGCATCTGTGTTGACAGATTATAGTTATCAATACCTGATCCGGTGACCTTATTCCAAACAGCTGTGTACATTCCGCGTCCGTGAGTTGCTGCAAGAACAGTATTATCTGATTTTCTAACTTTAATCTGATCAATTCTTACATTCGCCAGTCCATTGATATTCTGAGTCCAGACAGCAGGATCAGCAGTAATGTCATCACATGTCCAGCTACCTAATTCTGTGGCAAGCATAACCTGTTTATCGTTCTCAGGGTGGAATATTGACCATCTTACCGGGATATCCGGCAGGTTACCTTCTTTATTTGTCCAGTTTTGTCCTCCATCAAGGCTTAACCAAACAGATTCAACTCCGTAATTCGAAAAAGTAACCAGCAGAGTTTGCTCTGTTTCACCCACTTCAATTGAGGAGATAAATCCTGAAGGAAAACTTGCTGAGGTAATCTCCTGTACATTTGTGTTTCTTGTGGCATCAGCCAGTTTGTATAAGCGGCCAGCCTCTGTTCCAATAAATATGTTACTTTCTCCTACCGGAGAACGCTCTGAAGATTTAATACATGAAAAAGGGACTGCGGTTTCAGTATTAAGATTGGCATACCTGAAATTCACATTTGATGCACTGATACCAGCTATTAAAAGCTTGTTAGCATCGTTACCTTCCCAGTCCTGCATATTGGCAAACAATGTGTTATCACGAGAACTATAATCCATTGGATTAATAAAAGTTCCGGATCCATCATTTCTTCCTGCCATACTGGAGGGCTTTGTCTCGACGGCTCCATACCAGGTTCTTATGCTGTTGTGGTATACAGTTGTGATTTGCAATTCGGGAGTATCTTCATCGATAAAACAGAGAGCGCCATCTCCTCCTGATAGCATATCACCAAAGGTTGGGATATGATTCTTCCGGTAAGACATAGTGCCGTTATCCTGAAGTCCTCCTATAAAATGCTCTGATCCGGCGAGCGGATGAATTGCGCCGCTATAATACTGCAGTGTACTGAAATTGGCCCTCTTTTCGGAGAAACTAACATTTGATGCAGGAGCCAGGGTTGTTCCGAAAATGCCGCCATCCGTTGCGATGAGCATATCGGTATCACTGCCAGGTCTGAATTTAAAGACATGAATGTCGGCATGGACATAATCAGATAAATCACCATTCGGACTATACATCCTTGCCCAATTTGACATTTTTGTCCATGTATTTCCGCCATTGGTAGAACGATGGCAGTCAAGACCACCTACCCAAATAACATTTGGATTGACCGGACTTACTTGTACAACAAGTGCATGCCAGGCCAGGTAGGCAAAATTTGAGGGGAAATTTAATTGTGTCCAGCTTTGGCCCTTATCGGTTGATTTCAATAAATACTTGCAATCGTATCCAACATAGTCGTCATGGGAGTGAGAATTAATCCTCTCATATCCTGAAGCTACCAGGGCAAATAATGTATTGGCATCTGAAGGAGCATTGCACATCATGACTCTTCCCGGATACTTATTTGTACTTTCTGCCTCAATCAGATTGTTATATGTATCGTTCACTGTCCAGTCAATTCCGTTATCTGAATAGAGAATACATGCAGCGCCTCTTCTTTCTTCTCCATGGTAGGTTGTACCTACAAATATCCTGTTATTATCAGAGCTCATGACAATATCAGAAGGGGCATAAGGAATATCAACTCCGGGAATGTTTGGTAAGACCTGTGTCCATGAGTCTCCACCATTGCTTGACCTGTAAAGGCCGTCAGTGGGTTGAGCTTCATGTAATTTCCCTTTATAATATCCACTTACAACTCCGGCGTAAATAACACTTTGTCCATCTTCGTTTCTAACAATAATATCGTTAACGTAAGCCCATTCAGAGGTTGAAGGGATTACATCCCATGTTGCACCGGCATCAGACGATTTCATAATACCTGATCCACGACCTGAGGATTCGCGATATATAATCAATGCTGTCTGGCTTTCACCCGTACCAGCATAAAAAATATTGGTATTGATAGGGTCATAAGCCAAACTGCTGATAGAAAGGTTAGGCCAGAAATCATCTACAGGCGTCCATTCAGCGTTGTGAAAAGGATCATCACTCCACCACAATCCGCCGGTCACTGATCCAGCCCATACTTTTGAATTAGCCGGGTCATTCGGATCAAACATAAGAGCTCTTGTACGACCACCCATATCTGTTCTGTGATGAGACCATTCCAGAGTACCATTTCCAGACTTAAGTTTGGCTTGTGATTGTATGTCCCTGTATGCATCATTCAACCTCCAGGTTGGAACAGCTTGTAATTCAGGGTCAAGCGTTTTGATGAAGTCGGAAAAGCCAGCCAGATCAGGTCGGTCGAGTTTTGGCATATCCTCAATCTCATCTGGGTTAAAAGTAGGAAATGACTTGTATTGCTCATTGAGAAATTGCTCATGTGCAGTTCTGTTACTATTATCGGAATGATTCTTATCAATCAAAATGGCAGATCCAATTAGCATCACCATTACAGTAAAAAGGAGTAAAATGTGTTGTTTTTTCATAATGAAATTTTGAATAGTAGTTAATTAATCAGCGAACATGGGGTATTCACCCATCATGTTGTTAACCTGGTTTTTGATGGTTTCTATAAGTTTGTTGTTTTCAATATTGGTAATGACCTGATCAATGTAATCAACGATGGTATCCATCTGCTCTTCTTTCAAACCCCTGGTAGTAATTGCAGGTGTCCCAACTCTAAGTCCGGATGTTTGGAAAGGAGAACGACTGTCAAAAGGAACCATATTCTTATTGACAGTTATATCGGCCTTAACCAAAGTGTTTTCAACCAGCTTGCCTGTGATTTCGGGTACTTTTGTCCGCAAATCTATTAGCATGCTGTGGTTATCGGTACCATCAGAAATGACCTTATATCCACGCTTAATAAATGATTCAGCCATCAGACCGGCATTTTTTATTACTTGTTTCTGATAGCTTTTAAACTCATCAGTCAAAGCTTCACCGAAAGAGACTGCTTTGGAGGCGATTACATGCTCAAGAGGTCCGCCTTGAATGCCGGGAAAAACAGCTGAATTCAGGAGAGATGACATTTTACGTATCACACCTTTCTTGGTGGCTTTACCCCAGGGATTCTCTGTATCTTTTCCAAGCAAAATAATTCCACCTCGAGGTCCGCGTAATGTTTTATGGGTGGTTGAGGTAACGATATGAGCATATTCAACCGGATTGTTTAGTAAGCCAGCAGCTATAAGTCCTGCCGGATGAGCCATGTCAACCATTAAGAGAGCACCAATTTTATCAGCAATCTCTCTCATGCGTTTGTAATCCCATTCACGTGAATATGCTGATGCACCACCAACAATTAGTTTTGGCCTTTCTTTTAAGGCAACTTCTTCCATCATGTCATAATCAACACGACCTGTCTCTTCTTTAACTCCATATGCAACCTGGCGGTAAAGAATACCGGAGCTATTAACCGGTGAGCCATGTGACAGATGGCCTCCATGTGACAAATCAAGCCCCATAAAAGTGTCACCAGGTTTCAGTACAGCAAGAAATACTGCCATGTTGGCCTGAGCTCCTGAATGGGGTTGTACATTGGCATACTCAGCATTGTACAATTCCATGAGCCGATCAATCGCCAGTTGTTCAGTCTGATCAACAATCTCACATCCACCATAATACCGGTGTCCGGGATATCCTTCAGCATATTTATTAGTCATAACTGACCCCATGGCTTCCATTACCTGTTCACTAACAAAGTTTTCAGATGCAATGAGTTCAATTCCATTTTTCTGTCGCAGGTATTCAGCTTGAATTAACTCAAATACCTTGGTGTCTCTAATCATAACAGATTATTTAAAAGTGATTTAGCAAATTTTGAGTAAATATAGCCAATCCCTGCATTTGTAGGGGGTTTCATTGGTCAAATTTTGTTGCTTTAATACTTTTTAACAGTGAAAAAAATAGGGCAAAGTGCAATTATAATGAAGGCATACATTAAATTTGTAGCGCAAAATGATAAAACCTCAAAATAGAAAGAAGAAGCCAACCATTTTAGGACGATTTCTTAAATGGCGGATCAGGCATGTCAACAGCCGTAATTTTATGCTGATGATGTCGGTCCTGGTGGGCTTGTCAGTTGGCTTTGCTGCAGTAATAATTAAAAATTTGGTGCACCTGATCCAATCTCTCTTAACGGGAGGTTTTTCAGCTGAAGACTACAATATTTTGTTTTCTATCTACCCTGCACTTGGGATTGCTCTCGCTGTTGTGTTTATTAACATACTGATTAAGAAGAGGGTGGGGCATGGGATTCCGACAATATTGCACGCAATATCATCAACGAACGGTGATATTTCCAGACATAATATGTTTTCCTCCGTTGTAGCCAGTGCCCTTACCGTTGGATTTGGTGGATCTGTAGGGCTGGAGGGCCCAACTGTAGCAACTGGGGGAGCTATTGGTGCAAACTTAGGAAAGCTTTTCCACCTTTCTTATCGTCAGATAATTCTTCTAATTGGTTGTGCAGCAGCAGGAGCCATGTCGGCTATATTCAAAGCTCCTATTGCAGCTATTGTTTTTGTGATCGAAGTGATTATGCTCGATCTCACAATGTCATCAATGGTACCTTTGCTGTTATCTTCTGTATCAGCAGCACTGACCTCTTATCTTTTCCTTGGACAAGGAGTAATTTACCAATTCTCACTGACTGATACTTTTCATTTGAATGAGGTACCATTATTCATAGGACTGGGTGTTTTTACCGGTCTTGTTTCAGTTTATTTTACACGTGTATATGTGAAAGTAGGGGGAGTTTTTGATAAATTTAAGAAGCCATGGGTGAAATTGGCTATCGGTGGCCTGAGTTTAGGAGTACTAATATTTCTTTTTCCGAGTCTTTATGGAGAAGGGTATGAAGCAATCAATGGGGGCTTAGCCAGTAACTTTACTTATTTGTTTGAAAAATCTATTTTCTATGGAATTTGGGAACGATCAAACCTAAGTTCAGATGCCATAATTGTAATCGTTATGGTTGCTGCAGTCCTTATCCTAAAGGTATTGGCAACCTCAATTACTTTCGGAGCCGGTGGAATAGGTGGAATTTTTGCGCCATCCTTATTTACCGGGATGAATGCAGGTATACTGTTTGCTCTTATACATAATCAGATATTTAATCAGGATATATCTATAACAAGTTTTGCCCTGGTTGGAATGGGGGGAATGATTGCCGGAGTACTGCATGCTCCATTAACTGCAATCTTCCTAATCGCTGAGTTAACTATGGCATACGAGTTATTTATGCCTTTGATGATTACTGCAACTATTTCATATGCAACCATCAAGTATTTCGAACCTAACTCTGTGTACCATATTCAGTTAGTTAAAAGAAAGCAGCTTTTTACTCATGATAAGGATAAGATTGTATTAGCCTTAATGCGAGTAGACAAACTAATCGAACGAAACTTCAGCACTATTCGACTGGATGCCAGTTTAGGCGATTTAGTAAAAGTTATTGCACATTCAAATCGTAATATTTATCCTGTTATTGATGACGAGGATAATTTTTATGGTATGGTTATCTTAGAAAATATCCGGGAGGTAATGTTTATTACAGATAAGTACGAAACAAGCTATGTGCGCAACCTTATGGTAAAACCTCAGCTGACCATTTACCCGGGTGAGAGCATGGACTCTGTGGTCCAAAAATTTCACCGTAGCGGAAAATTCAATATCCCGGTTCTTAAAGAGGGGAAATATATTGGCTTTGTGTCACGTGCCCGTGTTTTCTCTTCTTATCGTCAGATGCTCAGACAGTGGAGTGAAGACTAAAGAAGTACCATTCTTTATGGAATATTCTGTTATTGTCGAACCTTTCAGGTAGCAGAATTGTTATACCACAAATGAATACTATGGGGAGATTGCTAATTCAATTATGCCTGATGGGGATTGTTGGTAATTCAATATATGCACAGAATATCATGAAGCGAAATAATCTTACAAAAGAAGAACAACGGGTTCTTATTCATAAAGGAACAGAGCGTGCTTATACTGGGAAATATACAGATCATAAACAAGTAGGTGTTTATTGCTGTAAGTGGTGTGAATCACCACTTTATAGATCTGAGTCAAAGTTTGATTCACATTGTGGATGGCCAAGTTTTGATGATGAGCTTGATGGGGCAGTGGAGCGTAGGCCAGATCCTGATGGTTCCAGAATGGAGATTGTTTGTTCTAATTGTGGTGGACATCTGGGTCATGTTTTCACAGGTGAACATTTTACTGAAACGAATACAAGGCATTGTGTCAATTCAATATCTTTAAAATTCATTGCCAAAGAGGACGATCAGCATTTAGAGACCGCGATTTTTGCGGGGGGCTGTTTTTGGGGTGTTGAGCATTTGTATAAAAATACTCCAGGAGTGTTGACCATTGAGGTTGGCTACATCGGTGGTAATAAAGCAAATCCAAGTTACGAGGATATTTGTGTGCGCGAGACAGGACATGCTGAGGCGATCAGGATGACTTATGATTCATCTCTTATAAAGTTCAGAGAGCTTGCAAAATTGTTTTTTGAGATTCATGATCCCACACAGATGAACCGTCAGGGGCCAGATATGGGAGATCAGTACAGGTCAGAAATTTTTTATACCAATGATTCGCAAAAGAACATATCCGAAGAGTTAATTCAAATTTTAATTGAAAAAGGATATGATGTTGTAACGAAAGTAAGTAAGGCTGCAATTTTTTGGACTGCAGAGAGCTACCACCAGGATTACTACGCAAAAACAGGTGGAGCACCTTATTGTCATGTTTATACCAAGCGCTTTTGACCGAATTCTATTTCCTTCAAACTAGTCTTTGATGCAGCGAACGGAAATTGAGTATACTTTTTTATAATTATAGATATAAGCACTTTGGTAATCGTATCCCAAAGTAAGATTGTATGCTTCCTGATTCTGATATTCTGTACTTGAATAGAACTGAGCATAATAACCTGCTCCAGCTGATAATCCCTGATCATAACGTCGTCCTGCCGGCAGCGCACCAAAACCAGAAAGGTTGCTTGCTCCTGTATTTGGATCCCGCCAGAATTTAGTTTCATAATCTTTTAGCAGGCCACCAGCCACATCTGCTCCTCCGAAATGATCAATCAGGTTTTCAAATTCTTCTTTGCTCGGTAGATGCCATCCATCAGGACAGGCTTTCATGGCTGCATTCCAGTTGTACAATCTACCGTATCGCTGACACTTATCTGCATCACCGTCATAGCAATAACTGCCACTTGAAGCAAAGTTTAAGTTTTCAGCCATCCACCAATCAGTTCCAACTTCTATTGTAGTATAAATGTGACCATCCCTGCTGTCGGTCATGCTCCCGAATTTAAGGTCAATGGTTGTAAAACTCCATGTAGGTCCTTCAACTGTATTGCTTTTGATGTCACGAGCATCTAGTTTCCAGTAATATTTTGTGCCATATTCCAGTTTTTCGGGATCCAGTCCAAGATAGGTGTGATTAGTTTCGTATAGCGGAGGTGGATTTGAGGTGCCAAAATAAACTGTATACAAAATGATATCTCCGTCAGGATCAGTACATTCCCATTTCATATTTAGTTTAACAGCTAAACCGGTTTGTCCATCAGCAGGAAAGGGATTCTCGGGAATTTCCGGAGGTAAATTTGAGCTGAGCACCGTTAATGGTTTAGTCAGAGTATCAGTCAGACCGCGTGAATCTTTTACTACAAGTGTTACCAGATAATCGCCGGGAGTTTTAAAACGGTGCTCTCTGGTTTTACGTGTCCCGTACTGGGTGTCAAAATGATCATCGCCTTCCCAGTCCCATATAATATTCAGCTCCTCAGGGGAATCCTCCATGTCAGCAGTTCCCGAGGCATCAAACATGAAAATAGTTTCATCATTACCCGATGCAGGATTCATAGTGAAATCGGCAATCGGAGCCTGGTTTTCCTTTTTGCATGATACTATTATTATCATGGTGAGGGCAAGAATGGATAGATAACGGGTGGGCATAGTTTGACTAGTTGTTTCAGAAAGCCGAATTTCGGGTTTTCTCTCGTAATTCCAAAGGATTTTATATCTTGTTTGCTACAATAAACCTATGTAATGAGCCAAATAACATTTAAAAACAAAATCGGCCTGGGGCTGGTTTCATTTATCGTGCTGGGAATGATGTTGGGAGGAGGGATTTTTGTATACACTGGATTAGTATACGAAATGACTGGTCCGGCCCTTCCACTTGCCTTTGCTTTAGCTATGATCCCGGTGTTTATAAGTATGTTGCCACTTGCTATGCTTGGCTCTGCTTTTCCGGTGAGCGGTGCAAATTATATATATCCAAGCAGAATGATATCTCCGGCTTTGGCTTTCGCCGCTATTTGGGTTTATGCTCTGGCATCTTTTTTTGGTCAGATCCCCTTATATGTTATTGCAACCGGCAAATATCTGCAATCAGTTTTCCCTGAGATTCCAGTCATTCCGGTAGCACTTGTAATTCTGACATTCTTTTATCTGATAAATTTATTTGGAATCAGGATTGCTGCACAAATTCAGGGTGTTCTTTTAGCCTTGTTGGTAATAGCTCTCATTATTTATTCATCAGTCAGTGCAAATAACATTCAGGTTGAGCTGTTCAGTGGATTCTTCGACAAAGGAGCCAGTTCAATTATTCTTGGGATCGGATTATTGACCTTTACATATTTTGGTGCTAACGGGATAATCGAGCTTGGATCTGAAATAAAGAACCCTGCTAAAACTATTCCAAGAGCATTTATGATAGCTTTTCCATTGGTCACTCTTTTATATGTGGGTGTCTCACTCGGCACTGTAGGTACCCTTGATCCTGATTCAATAATGAACACTGAAGATCCACTTGTACAGGCGGCCAGAATTAATCTTAGTCATGGAGTATTTGTCTTTTTCGTTTTGGGAGGAGCAGTATTGGCATTGCTAACAACATTGAATGCCTTGTTTTTAATTGGTACCAGGTCATTATTAATGATGGTTCAGGATGGTCTCTTACCTGGATGGATGGGGCTGAGAACCAAAAACAGAGAAGTACCTTATGTTTTATTAACGATGATATGGCTGCTATCTATTGTTGGTGTACTTTCAGGCTTATCACTCGAGACTTTTGCTTCTTATGCAGCTTTAGGAGGATTATTTATTTTCTTACCCATTTTGTTAGCAGCCTGGGTTTTTCCAAAAAGATATCCTGAAGCTTACAGAAAGTCGAAATTCAGATTATCCGGGTTCTGGTTGAAATTGACTGTGATAGTTGGTGTTCTGATGGTTCTCTTCTTTGGATTGATCATACTGTATGATATGGGCTCGGTGCTGAAATCAGGATTATTCCTGTTATTCATAGGTTCGGGTTTTGCTGCTTATTATTGGCGCCAGGCAAGCAATAAGAAGAAAGGAAAATATAGAATTATCCGTGAGGATCAATCTCTCTTTACTAATGCTGATAAAAAATAACAAACTCTATGAAAAGTTTATGTTTATCACTGTTTTCTGTTGCAATCCTATTCTTAAGTGCTTGTTCTGATCTTGAAAGATCCGGACCTCCAAACATAGTTTTCATTATGGCCGATGATCTGGGTTATGAAGGACTTAGTTGTAATGGGAGTCTTTCGTACAGCACTCCAAATCTCGACAAATTGGCTATAGATGGAATGCGATTTACACATTGCTATTCACAGCCTGTTTGTACTCCAACCAGGGTGCAGATTATGACAGGCCGGTATAACTTCAGAAATTATAAGCAATTTGGTTTTCTTGATTTAAAGGAGAAAACATTCGGTCATTATTTACATGAGGCAGGTTACACCAATTGTATAGCCGGTAAATGGCAGTTGGGTAATGGTATTGAAGCTCCATTTCTGGAAGGATTTGACGAATACTGTTTATGGCAAATATACAACAATGTGGCTGGTGAGGATATGAGAGGATCTCGATATGCTGATCCAAAACTATATAGAAACGGGGAGGTGATTAATAATACCGCAGGCAAATTTGGTCCTGATTTGTGTACTGAGTTTGTTTTGGATTTCATGGAGGCTAATCAATCGGAACCCTTCTTTGTTTATTATCCAATGATTCTCACTCATGATCCTTTCATACCTACTCCTGATACAGAGGATTGGGATATCGATCCTTTTGCAAAAGACACAAGCTATTTCAGAAATATGCTTGAATATACTGACAAACTAGTTGCTACCATAAGAAATAAAATTGAGGAGCTGGGTCTGACTAATGATACATATTTATTTTTCACAGGTGATAATGGAACATCAAGAGCTATTTATACCCATACTGATATTGGGATAGTTCGTGGAGGGAAATCTCTGACACATGAATATGGAATTCATGTTCCTTTTATTGCTTATTCACCTGGTGAAATTGCGGCTGGTAGTGTAAGCTCTACATTAGTTGATTTTACTGACATATTGCCAACATTTTGCGACATAGCCGGTATTGAGATTCCCAAAAAGCGGGTGCTGGATGGATCAAGTATCCTCCCTGTTCTAAATGGAGAATCTTCATCCGGCAGGGAATATATATATGGGTACTACTGGACCAGGGGACGAGATCCGTTAAATGTCAAAGAATACGTAAGAACTGCGGATTACAAATATTACCGAAGCGGTGAATTGTTTGATCCTGTAAGAGATCCCGAAGAGTTGAATCCTATCCTTACTGACGATAAGGGAGAATTGCTTGACCTATTAGAAGGTTATTTGAATGAGGTGAGACCAGTTAAAAAATAGAAACACCACCTCCTGCTTCTAATTAAGGTGTTGAAGAATGCCTGACTTAACGACCTGGCGATCAAATTGAGGTCCTGACCAGGCTAATTCAAGCATATTTCCTCCGGATTTCTCAAAAAAGCTAATCCTGATTGAGTGGAGCCCCTTGCCAAGGGGAATCTCACCAGTAAGCTCAGTTGCATTATGTAATCCATCATGATTAATTAGCTCGGTTTCTCCGATATACAAAATACTTCCATCGTCAGATGTCAGGTAGAAAGTATAAACTCCTTCGAATTCAATATCAATAAATCCCTGGTAATCAATTGAAAAGTTTTCCTCTATTTCTTTTGTGGCTAAATTAAAGTTGTCAGCTACTCCTTGTTTTTTGATAGTAAGGCCATTATAATCAGGCACTTTGTCCCATTCGCCCTCATAGTAATTATACTTAAGTCCGGATTTTAATCCTATTACTGTACGACCTGGAAGAGGAGTGACTTTTTCATACTTATAGCTTGAGGTAGCACTGATTGGACGATTATTCACGAAACATGTGGCTGAGATAATTGCTGTTTCAGTGATGGTAAAAGAGCCATTATATATTTGTGATGATTCATTTGGCAAGGATCCATCTCTTGTATATCTAATATCTGATATATCTTCTGTTTTGTTCAGAGAAATTTGTAATTCGCTTGTAAAAGTGTTTGTTCTGGCAGCTATTTTTGGTGCTTCATAAATCACCGGATCACCAACGATGTCAAGTATAACTATTGCATTATCCGGATCGGGACAATTATCCGGCAGGTCAATAATAATAGCATCACGTTCTTTAGTGATTTTTAGTTCATACTGCTGAGGATCGGCAAGGATAAATGCACGTATTGTTTCACTTCCTAATCCCGGAATCCTTAGCTTCTGTGACTCGGGCCAATCAAATACATGAAAATATAAGCGGGTACTTTCTTCCATGGCCTTTTGCGTGCATCTTCCCCATTCCAGGTGTTTAAAGGGACTTGCAGTTGTGCCATATATGGATTCACCGTTTTTATCCATCCATGATCCTATTGCCTTTAATCTGTCAATACTTTCCTGAGGAAAGAGGCCTTCTGCAGTTGGGCCAACATTTAGCAGGAAGTTGCCGCCTTTTGATGCAATATCAGCAAGTTTCTGCAAAAGGTCTTTTGTCGATTTGAAATCTTTATCGACGCGATTGTAGCCCCAGTGCTTGTTCATAGTCATGCATGTTTCCCAGTCTGTTCCCGGCAGGCCGGTAGCAGGAATTTGTTGTTCTGGAGTGCCAAAGTCACCACCAAATTCTCCACTTTCGGTAAGACCTGCCATGCCAGACCGTCCTACACCCACTCTGTTATTTATAATGATATCAGGCTGTAAGCCACGAACATAATGGTAGAGGTCAGTGCCATAGTTTCCTGTCCAGGTCTTTTCCCACTCTCCATCAAACCATAAAACTCCTATATCTCCATAATGGCTAAGTAACTCTTTCAGCTGCTTTTTCATGTACCCAACATAGTTGTCGAAGTCACTTCCTTCTTCAGTTCTGTCTTTCTCCCAGGCTCTTCGTGGTAAATAATCAGGATGATGCCAGTCCATTATTGAATGATACCAGCACATTTTGATATCTTCTTTCTCGCAGGCTTCTGATAATTCTTCCATAATGTCTCTCTTAAATGGAGTGGACATCACATCAAATTCAGTATGTTTCGAATCCCACAAACAAAAACCATCATGATGTTTTGAGGTAATCACAATGTATTTCATGCCTGCTTCCTTGGCCAGTTTGACCCACTGGTCGGCATCAAACTTTACAGGGTTAAACTCATCAATAAATTGATCATAAGTATCTAAGGGAATTTGTGCCGTAGTGCGAATCCACTCTGCATGATTCTTTGATTCACCCCATTCGCCAGCGGGAACCGCATATAGCCCCCAATGGATGAACATTCCAAACCGTGCGTCTCTCCACCATTCCATTCTTGAATCTCGTTCGGCGGTAGTTTCCTCACCGGGTACATATTCAACATTTTGACAGGCAAAAGATGATAGCATCAGCAAACATAATAGAACAGATTTTGTTTTCATATGGCAGGGTTATATTGAAAGAATTAAAAATACGGAAAAATGAAGCCTTTGCCATATTAATTGTCAAATTTGCTAACATATTTATAAAGATTCGATGACAACAGATCCATCAAAATTGTGGACAAGGGATTTTATTTATCTGACCTTGTCTATTTTCCTGATTTCTACAGCCTTTTATTTTCTAATGCCAACTTTGCCAGTATTTGTTCTGGATGTATTGGAGGTTGAGAAGCGAAAAGTTGGTTTGATAATAGCTATCTACACACTTGCTGCTATGCTGGTAAGGCCATTTGCGGGCTTGCTTCTTGATCTAAATGGCCGAAAGTGGCTGTTAATTGTTTCTGTTATCCTTTTCTCTTTGTTTTTTTATGCTTATAACTGGGCTCTAATGTTTGTTCCCCTCCTGCTGATCAGGTTTTTACACGGATTACAATGGGGAACTGCAACTACTGCTTATTTTGCAGCAGCTGTTGACATTGTTCCGATGAAAAAGAGAGGAAGAGGTATTGGTTATTTTGGACTTGCGTTTAACCTTGCAATGGCTATAGGACCGGCACTTGGACTGCTGATTATGGCTAAAGATAATTATCGGGCTTTGTTTATATCAGCAATGTTGATTTCATGTTTGGGTATCATATTCCTGTTTATGATAAAGTTCCCTCCTTTTATCAGGCCTAAGGGATTGAGGTTTACAGCTAAAAGCCTCGTTGCCAAAAAATCACTTCCGGTTACTATCACCGTATTAATTATTATCTCAGCATATGGTGGAATATTAACCTTTGTTTCTGTTTATGCAAGAGAGGTTAATCTGGATCAGAGTACCGGATGGTTTTTTACTATAATGGCAGTTGGAATGGGTTTGGCAAGAGTTTTATCAGGTCAGATATTTGATCGTTACGGACCAAGGATAATTACTTTGTTTGGCTTAGTTATGAGTATTGCAGGCTTATGGATTCTTGCTCTAAACCCACATCTTCCGGGATTTCTACTTGCATCAGCAGTAATTGGGGCAGGTTTGGGTACGGTAATTCCAACTTTACAAACAATGGCCAATAATGTAGTTGTAAAAAGCAAAAGGGGTGTTGCAAACAGTACTTTTCTTACAGGCCTGGATTTAGGAATCGGATTGGGTAGCTTATATACCGGATGGTTGGCTGATTTAGTTTCATTGTCTTTTGCCTTTATGCTGGCTGGTGGAATATTATTACTGGGTTTGATTCATTTTTTTATTTTTACTCTTCCGCATTATCGTAGAAATCAGGTGGATGAGTAAAATTAGTGCTTGGTTTTTATTTTTTTCATTTCATTTTACAATATACAATTTGCTCATTCGTCACCTAATGTGAAACAAATGAAGCATGACTGAAAGAGAAAAACATCAGGTTGAAGAAACCTATCAGCAAGAGAAAGGACGACTCCTTGGATTTATCAGGAACAGAATTCCTGACGAGACCGAAGCAGAAGACCTGATGCAGGATGTTTTTCTCAGGCTAATACTTAACGTCACCGGTATCCAGACCATAGACAATATTACTGCCTGGATTTATTCAGTAACTCGAAATCGAATCGTTGATTTCTTCAGAAAGAAGAGACCAGATTCTTTGGAAGAGCAGGATGTTTATAATGGGGAGGATAATCAAAGTACTACTCTTATCAATTTGTTACCTTCATTAGGAATGAATCCTGATGATAAAATGATGGCTGATGCCATCTGGGATCAAATTCAAGAGGCTCTTGATGAACTGCCGGATGAACAAAGAGAGGTTTTCGAATATCATGAGTTTGAGAATCTCAGCTTCAAAGAAATTGCTGAAAAAACAGGAGTAAATAAAAATACCTTATTGGCCAGAAAAAGGTATGCGATACTCTTTTTACGAGAACGTTTAAATGAATTGTATAAACAAATTAATGAATAAATAAAATGAAAGCACTTAAAATCACTGGATTTGTAATAGGAGGAATCTCACTGTTTGCCCTCACAGCTTTTGTAGTATCACTGATACTATCATCTTTATGGAATTGGTTGATGCCTGAAATTTTTAACCTGCCGGAGATAGGATTGTGGCAGGCTGCGGGCTTATTTATCTTGTCAAAACTGCTGTTTACTCCAGGTATGGGAAAAAGCAAGAATTCTCATAGCTCATCCAGAAGCAAAGCCTGGAAAAGAAAGTTCACAAAAAGAATGACTGATTCTTCAAAATACAGTCATTACACTGATTGTTGTTCTGAACCTGAGGCTGAGCCCGAGGGAAATAAACCAGAAAAGAAGGATTGAACTCAAAAGAAATAGTAATGAGTTAAGGAATTTAGGTGGACATGAGTATTAAAATCATGTCCACCTTTCACATTATAATAAGAGGAAGCTAGCTCTACTCATATCACCGTTTTTTTAGTTGATAGACTAATCCACTAATTAATAAGGTAATGCCTAGGAAAAATATCAACACTGGACTTGCGGGTACGTCCCATGTCCAGGATAGTGCTAAAGCTGGAATTGTCAACAAAACTATCAGCAACAGCCCTGCGAGAATTCGAGCTCTCCAATTGGAAAAGAATAGCAGAGTTGTTGATGCTGGAATAATCAAAAGTGCAAACACTGTCAGGATACCGCCTATTTGCACTGCCTCGACTATGACTAAGCCAAAACTGAAATAAAAAAGAAAATCGAGGAGTCTTTTTCTCTTAATTGTTTTTTCATTCGCCACGTAATTGTCAGTGAGCCTGATCATTTGTTTTCTTAACAAAACATGGATAAGGGCAACAACTGAAACAATTATCGCTAAGCGTAATATTTGATCCCAGCTAACCCACAAGATGGCTCCAGTCAGCATATCATGGATATGCACATCACTACCTGCTCCTTTGTCAAGTATGATTACCATGGCCGTTGTAGCTACTGCATAGCTAATTCCGATCAGGGCTTCAAGAGGTATTTTTACTTTTTTATTCTTTAGAATAGAGAATAATCCGGCTGCCAAAGTGGTGAATAATAGGGCAAAAAGATACTCTGTAATAAAATCACCACCTTCATGCGAATGCCCTTCATGATCATGAGGGAAAAGTACAATTGCAAAGGTGCCACCCAAAGCCGCAATTTGGGCAAGGGCAATATCAATGAATACAATTTCTCTTTTAATAACATGTATACCAAAATAGACCAGAATTCCTCCCATTAAAAGAGTGGCTACCAGTGGAGCCGCCATGAATGATAATAGTTCCATTTTACAAGTGGTTTATGCGTTACCTACTGGTGATTTCTTAACAATAACCAACAGAGTAAGACCCACTGTGAGCAATCCTAGTAAACAAACAATGGCTGGTCCGTTAGAAATGTTTAAACTATACGAAAGGAATATTCCAATAACAGATCCTACGGCACCAATAATCCAGCTTCCGATCAATCGCTTTTTCCAGCTTTGAGTGAAAAGGGTAATCGAGGCAGCAGGTGCTATCAGAAGAATAAAGATAAGGAAAACACCTCCAATGGGTACTGCTTTGACGATTACAATTCCGAATGTCATGTAGAACAGCATGTCGTAAAGGCGTGTTTTTTTCAATGAATCACCATGAGCCGGGTCATTAGAAATAGATCTGAATGGCTTCTGAAAGAAGTAATGAAATACGCCAATTATTCCAAAGAGGATGAAGCTAATCAGTACATCTTTCCAGGTAGTCCATAAAATATTACCTGTAATTGTTTTGGAAATATAATTTGATCCCCCTGAGATTCTTTCAGCAAGTAAAAGCGCAAGACCCAGACCCAAACAATATATTATACCAATATAAGCTTCCTGGGGTATCTTTTGATTTGCGAACTTTGTAAAGGCAAAGACTCCAATAATGATAATTGTGAAGGCATAGGATACCATTTGCAAACCAAAAGATTCATCGGCAAATCCGAGAAGGAGTCCAATCATAGTTCCCAAAGCAGCTATTTGAGCTACAGCGATATCGATAAATATTATCCCCCTTGATAGAATATGGTTTCCGAAGTAGCCCAATATCATTGACAGCAAGACACTAATAGCAATTGGGGGACCTAAAAAGATAATTGTATCCATGCTTTATTTTGTTGCCTTAAGTGTTTCGCGGATCCAGAAATCTACAAGCTTGAAGTTTGTACTTGCTTCTTCAACTCCTCCGACAAAAAGAGGAAGATAGACGGCTTTGATACCAGTCTTGTCCTCAATCATCTGGGGGGATTTCTTTTCAAAATAGCTGGCCACCAGCATAACCTTTATATCTTGGTCTTTTATCAGCGAGACCATGTACTGAACATGCTTGGCAGATGGTGGAATACCTGGTTTTGGTTCAATATATCCAGCGATATCCATTCCAAAAGTTTCTGCAAAATATGCCCAGTTTTTGTGATAAGCAATAAAGCGCATTCCTCTTAGAGGAAGAGCCTCTTTTAGCCAGCCACCCAGTTTGTCAATCAGTTTTGCCCCTTCGTATTCGTTTTCAAGAAAGGTCATAAGTGTACCATTATCTAACATCTTACCAAGAGCATCGCCTGTGAACATAGAGACCAGTTCGTCACCAAACATGGCTATGTCAACACGATTTTTGAAGTCATCACGGTTGGTCTGATAAAAAGATGAATTTGCCGGATCAACTTTAATGAGACCTATTGTAATATTGTCAGCAATATTCTTCCAATTCATTGGCCCCGTATTTATGTGAGGGTTACCCATCAGGTGTACGTCCCCATCTGTTCTGTCAGCCTTTTCAACCTTTTGTATTATCCTGATGCCATCAGAGACAGACACAAATCCGGCAGCCCCATCCATAACCTTCTTGTTTCTTGCTTTATCCAATAGGGTAGTAGACCAAACTTCAAGATCCATACCGGTTGTTATCCACATATCAGCCTTTTTAAGCATCATTGCAAAGCTGGGCTTTGGTGGTATGAAATGAGGATCCTGAGTGCCCTGACCAATGTACTCCACATTGACTTTATCTTTCCCAATCTCTTTTACTATACCGGCATAATCTGAAAAAGAGCACACAACTTTTATTTGCGCCTCTAAGTTTGAAAAGCTCATTCCCAGGAGGGCCAGAACAATTATGAAACTTTTATTATTAATCATTTTTCCTTTGTTTAGTCAATTCTATTTAGTCAATTCTGATGTTATAATCTGAAGGTTATATTTCTCCAATTAGTATGCTTCATGTCGATGTGGACCCATTGCCCATCCAATTTGAAATACTACCGAATGATCTGATGGAATATCAAGGTTCTGTTCAATCCATAAAGGGCGATTATTGTATTGATACTGCAATCTGAAGAATACAAATTCACTCTGCCAAAAATCAAGTGCCAGAGTATAATCCCAACGGTTTTGGTCAGGAGTTTTGATCTTTTCTGTGTATCCAATTCTTCCTGAGATCCAGAATCTGGATGAAAGCTTGTTTTGCATTGATGAATAGAAACCCTTGCTGGTGGTAGTATTACCATCAATTCCCTGATAGGTAACATAGAAAAGTTCAGATTTCCAGTCAAAAGTTCGATATTTTGCCCTTCCGGCAGGCATCCATTTGTAAACGAGACCCAAACTGGAAATTGTAGAGAGATAATTTTTATCCAGATCAAAACCTGCCGGATTTTTTCCGACAGCAGTATTTAGGCTGAATTCAAAGAAGCTGTTCTTTCCCAGATCATAGTAATTCTTATAATGACCTACTCCCTGGAGCAACCACGGAGAGCCTGATGCGAATGCTTCTGTAGCGCCACTATGTACTGTGGCAATTTCCAGGCTACTTGCATCTGCCCATAAAATTCTGGGAAGTAAGAAGTTTGCTGCAACTCCCGGGCCTCCAAAGTTTGTGTTGCCAAATATATTGACTAAGGCACCAGGACGGTCAAATTGAGGTAAAGCATGGTCATGGTAACGATTTAATGGCCCAAACTCAGGATTGAATATCCCAAGCTTCAGGTTCATGTTAAACGGAAGATTTAGTATCTCAATATAAGCCTCTTCAAGAGAGATCCCTTCTTTCGTGATTGACATAAATGTCTTGCCACGAGTAAAAGGATCAAGAGCAGATTCAAGGCCCAGTTCCATTTCTCGCATGAAGATTCCGTTGTTTCCATAACTATATGAATCGGGAGTGTTCAAATAATCACTTTTTGCAGTGGATCCGGCTATAAAGAAGTCTCCACCCATACTTATATTTGGATTTAATCCCTGCTGTTTTCTAATACCGCTATGGAATTTTTTATTCAGATCAGCTACTTCAACCTTGTCCTGCCTTCCTAATTGCTTGGCCTGCTCAAGGAGTTCCCTCATTCGATCTTGTTCTTGCTGTTTGTTGAAGTAACCCTCTATATTATAAACTATACTATCGAGTTCATTCAAGCCCCGCTTTCGATTCTGGCTTTGTTCCTGAACTCTGTTTTTATTGCGATTACGATTTTGCTGAGAATGTGCATCTGAGAATATCAATAATGACATAACCAGCACAAAAATGATGTGCTTATTCATGAAAATGATTGGTTAAGAGATGAATTTGAAAGGATATCAGTTTATCAACATGCTGAGGGAGGTCCACGAAGTGGTGGGATGCAATGCTGAAAAGCAAGAATCTGCTTTTTTATTTCTTCATCACTTTTGTGAGAAACTACACGGCGAAATATTTCTGAAATACAAATGAGTACCAGGGCCAGTGTTAATAACTGGAATACCTGATCAAGGATTAGCAACTGAGAACCATTATGATGATGCGAAGGTGTATTGCTGACAGGAGCATCATTCTTATCAAAAGGATGCGCATGAGTCACAGTCCAGCCTGAATCCAGATAGTGAAGATGCCAATTTACAGAATAGTTATAAATGAGCCATACGAAGGCTGGCAATAATAATATTGCTCCTATTCGATGTGTCAATCCTTTTGCCTTGTTTTTGATGATCCAAAAGTAACGATGGAATTCGCTCAGTCCAATGTTTTTTATTAATTTGGATTAAATATAAATAAACTAGAATAGATTGAAAATTAGAGGATTAGTATGAATTGGGGTGTTCGTGAAAAGGTTAAAAAAGCTTAAGAATGATCCTGATCCAGGCAATGCTTGTGACAAAGCAACAGAGAGGGATCATTTCGCTTCCACCAATGCAGACCATTTCCTCCACAATATTTGTAATCTTTACATTCAGCACAGATGCCTGTTTTTGTCCAGCTACGATCTCTGAAATCCATAAATTTATCTTTCCAGACATCTACAAATGAATCCTCATAGATTGAACCCTGAATCATATTTCTATCAATATTCGGACAGGCTGAGATTGATCCATCGATCAAGACTGAACCGATATTGATTCCTGCCCTGCAGAAAAATAATCCATCTCTGACTTTACTTTCATATGATCCTAGATAGGCCTCGCAGCTAAAGTTGACATCCAAACCATTTTTTTTATTTTTGCGGCATTTCTCAATAAACTGCATTAAATAATTCATCTCGAGAGAGCTTAGCTTGAATTCTGGTATTTCTGCAGCTCTGCCGATCGGTGTTATAGTAAACAGGCGCCATGCTTTTAGATTCGACTCTGCCAGACTCTTATAAAGCTTGTCTAAACTCTTTATATTCTTTTTATTCACACAAGTAACAACATCGCTGATTAGTCTCTTTTGTTCACTTATCAGAGATAATGCATTTTGAGCATTTTCAAAAGCCCGTGAATTCTGGCGTAACCAATTATGGTCTTCTTCAAAGCCATCAATACTTAGAGTTATAGATCCTAATCCTGCATTCAACAGACTATTCAGGCGTGTCTTTGTTAGTTGCATACCATTGGTAACAAAACCCCATCTGAAGCCCATCTTTCTAAGTTCGTAACCCACTTCTTCCAAATCTTTTCGTAATAAAGGCTCACCCCCTGTTATAACAACAGTAATATTATCCCCAATATCAGATTTACTTATTTCACGGGCTACATCAAGGAAATCCTTAGCAGGCATATCAGGTATGGAAGACTCCTTAAAACAATCAGAGCCACAGTGCAGGCAACTCAGATTGCAGCGCAAGGTGCATTCCCAAAATAGATAATTCAGTGGATGCAGGGCGGTTTCAACCTTGCGAAATCGTTTAAATGATTCTAATAAGATTTTTTGTCTGAGTGAAAAGGAAGTTGTTCCCAAAATTTCCTGATTACTATTAATTAATCAGAATATTCAGATTGATCTCTGTAGTGTCCTCATGAACTGAGAATAAGGTGTCTTTTTGAGTAAAAAGTTTGTTCAATTCACCATCCTCATCCTTAAAATACATCTGATAGCTTGATTGTCTGGGGCAATAAATAGAGAATCGGCCTGAATCATCAGTTGTTGTATATTGGTCAATATCACTGAAACTGACTTTTATATGAGGAACAGCAAGGCCATCTTGTTCTGCTTTAACAGTACCTTCAATCAATACATCAAGACCAAAATCCTGAGGAGTGCCATAACAAGCCTGGAAGACAAAAAGCATAGCGGAAAGACTAAACAAGCCGAAGAAGCCTCTTAATAATTTCTTCCTGCTTTGGTTAAAGGATTGACTTATTTTATTCATGATTAGGTATTTATCTTCTGCAAGTTAAGCAAAATCTATGCCATTTGCACTTATTTCAGTTGAATTAGGATATCAACAATTAACTTATAATAAACTGTTCGTTATTCGTTGATAAGCTGTTAACAGGCTGTTTGTACCATGTTGACAAGCCTTACTATTTACATTAAGCCAATTTAAAAATCTGCTTAGACAGATGATTATAAGAATTTTGCAAGAATGTATAATACAATATTTATTAACAGAATGATAAGTATAACAATTCCGATATTTACCCTTGGGCGTCGGTTAACAGCAGGAGGATCAAGATCTTTCAACTCCCTAAGACATTCTTTCAATGGTTGTACATATTTATACTCCTGAAATTTGATAATACCCAAAGTTATACCAATGATGAGTAGAAGAGATATACATAAAACAATAATATCATTTGTCTCCATGTGCAAGCTGCCGTATTCCATATATCTGTATATCAGCGTGACCGGAATATAAAATCCGAAACCGATAGTCGGAGCCAGATATTTTCCCCGTTTGAAGTTTTGCTGCAAGTACCTCGTTTTGTTATCAAGACTATCCTGTAAGCTTCCGGATTCATCAACTTTCCGCATTTTTCTGATATGCTTCAGGCCTTCCCATACAGCAGCACCAGTTGCACCGCCAAGAATAATTAAAAGCAAAATGCTATACCAGGTTATAGGAAAAGATACTAAAATACTGACCATCATTGCAGGAATAACTATTGCCCCGCCAATCAGGCCTGTTTTTTTCTCTCTTAGAAACTGGGCAATTACATCCTGAGATTTAGATTCTATTGCCTTAGTAATTATCGACCGGGTAAGACGGTTATTCTCCTCTATTTTCCGGCTGGCTTCTTGCCATATTTTTTTTATTTCTGTTAGCTCATTCATGTGCCCAGGAGTTTTTTCATTTCCGATTCCAATTTCTTCTTAATCCGCATAATTCTTACCCCAACATTTGTTCGGGTCAACCCTGTTATCTCGGCAATCTCTTCATAAGGCTTCTCTTCAAGATGTAGGAGGATAATTGCTCTCTCAATCTCCGAAAGAGTTGAAATAGCCTGCTGTAATGACTGGATGTCTTCAGGGGATACACCACTGTCTTCATCCGCAGTTGTGGAGATGGTCTGGTTGTCAATTGTACGATTACCCTGATGTTTTTTATTCCTGGCCGACATTGAAATTGCTGTATTCAAAGCAATCCGGTACATCCAGGTTGACATTTTACTGTCTCCCCTGAATTTAGGCCAGGATTTCCAAAGCTGAATGATGATCTCCTGGTATAGATCCTCTTTATCTTCCGTAACAGAACAAAACATTCCACACACCTTGTGCAGAATGCCTTGATTGTCCTCCATACGGGTGATAAAATCTTCCCTGTTTATTGCAGGCATATCCCTAATTTTTTGAATTAGTCATGAACCTGCAGGAAAAATTACATATTTTTTACAACTATTTCTCAATAATATTAAAATAGCGCTTGAAGTGGATCCCTGATCCCTGACGAAAAGCCTTTAATGGATCGGATTTCAGCAAGAGGATCTTTTTGATTACAGGACTCAGAAATTGGATTAGGGAAAAGCTTAGTTTGTTTTGCTGCTGCTCCAGGATATTATAATAGTCTGCCAGATTATCTTTTTGAAATCTAATAATCTCTTGCAAATCTGATCCGTCACTGTAATATCCACAATGGAAGTTCTGATTAGCAAAGGCTTCCCGTGGAAAATCAGGTCTTTTGAGTCCTTTGATTGCGAATACCTTCTTTAAAAAATCAAGGTAAAGTATTCGGCAATCTGGGCCTCCTGAAAGATTATATATTTTATGATTCAATTCTGGTAAATAATCCAGAGCTTTCACAAAAGCCCTTCCTGCATCTTTTGCGGTAACTATTTCTAAAGAGGTATCCAGTGGCATATGAAAGAAAAGAGAACTCATTTTCGTTTGACTGCCCATAACTGCTGATACTCTGAATATCGTCCATTTTAGTCCAGACTCTCTTAGCAGGTTTTCTGCCTCTATCTTTGTTTCAGCATAGTAATCACCCTTACTGGGCAATAGAGGGTCAGAAACTCTTATCCATGGATTCTTTACCCGATCTCCATAAACCGAAATAGAAGATGCATAAATTATTGACCCTCCCGGATTGTGTCTTTGCATTGCCTCAATGACATTATGGGTTCCCTGAACATTGGTTTGCCAGGCTTGCATTGTTTCTTTATCCGCTCTTGGTGGAATGAGGGCTCCCAAATGGATAACCGCATCAACTTCTTTGCAGGCCTGATTAACAATTGCTTTATCATTTAACTGGCCATAGACCTTTTCTATATTGGTAAACGAACTAAGAATTCTTCTCACAGATTTTTTATCCTGATCCAGAATTCTTATTCTAAATCCATGTACCCGACTAAGTATTTTTAATACTTCATATCCCACCGATCCGGTAGGTCCCGTAAGCAGAATACGATTATGGGACTGTCTTGTCATAATTGTTTTTCCAGGAATGATAAAGTGAAATAGTCTTCTGAGACTGATGGGTTATATTGCAAATCCTCAATTCTCATCAAACTGTATCGATTATTTATGAGGTTTTTAACCTTCATTTCGCCTATGAAATACTTCTGGTTCTTTGAATCAAGTTCTTTGATTCCAGAATAAAGTAATTCTTTGATAGCTACATCTTTATCATTATAGATAATAGATTTTCTGGGCATGTAGTCAGATTTTGCTACCCACAGGATCTTTTCTTTATATCCCAGTTCTTTGGATATGACTTTACTGACTGGTTTGACAATAATCTTCCAGCAATCTGTACCATCGAGCGATTCTTGTCCTGAAATTTCATATAGAAAATCATCCATTGATTCAATTGATAAATCCCCATTGGTAAATTCAGAACCCATGAAACTTTTGGCTTTTTCTGTGCTCACAATCTTCCGGCTTTTCCGTAGAGCGGGTAGAAAAATCCACATCGCATCATCCCTGGCCTTATAATCATAGATAAGCATACTTGTTCCCTTAACATCAGCAGGGGAAATAAAGACTATAACCCTTTTCTCAGTGCCATCGCTGAACATTCTTGAGGCCATTGTTGTTTCACGCACTCTAACGTTTCCACGTCCATCATGAATTTCAAGAGTGGATCTGCTTTCGAGCCCATCTAGTCTGCTTCTTAGATGAGATTCTTCAATTATCTCCCTGCCGGATTGTGCCAACAAAGATCCTGATGTAAACAAGATTAATAGCACTGCAAAGACTGATCTTAGTGTATTCATAATTATTATTCTTTAGTTTTTAGAAAATTGGGTTTAATCAGCATAATTATAGCTGGTACGATAATAAGTGCACCCACCAGGCAGGCGATAATAGAGAGTACTGTTAGTAAACCAAAAAAGCGTATTGGATTGAAGCTTGAGAATATTAACACACTGAATCCAAGTATCACAGTTAATGCATTATAAAAGATCCCCTTTCCGCTTGTGGTCAGTGTTGTAATAAGAGCTTCAGAGTGAGTGGCTCCCTTATTTAACTCCATGCTATGGCGCCACAAATAGTGAATTGTATAATCCACTCCAACACCAATCATTACCGATGATAGAAGTGCTGTGGCTGCATCAAGAGGAATATTGAGCCAGCCCATTGAGCCAAACAGTATCAGACAGGCCATTACCAATGGAATGAGAGCCAGAAGTCCTGTTTTCAGACTTCGAAAAATGAACATAATCAGAATTACAACCACAATTAAAGCCCAGGCAAGTGACCTCTTTTGTCCGGTAATTAAACTATTTGTCAGCTCAGAAGTGATGAGGCCGATACCACCAATCCGTTTTAGAATGGGATCTTGTCCAAGCATTTCCTGAATGGTGTTTCTGACTTTCAGAATTGATGAAGCAGATCCATCATTAAGCCTCACAATCATGATGGCATTTTCATAGTTGAAATCAACCAATTGTTCGAAATCAGCTGGATCACCGCTAAAAGAATAGAGTTCAAAGTATTGAGATACTGCTGCCTGAGTATCTGGAATTTTGCCATATCCCTCATCCATCGGGTCAAGTATTGCTTTGCTCATTATCTTTATGACATCACAAATCGACATGACATTACCAACACCCGGATGATCAACTAGTTGTTTGCCACATGCATCCATCTTTCTTAGTAAATCAGGATTCCTGATGTTTCCGGTGAATTGTATTAAAAGAGATTGAGAACCTCCGAAATTGGTGTCGATTAATTCAGCCGATTGTCTCACTTCATGATTCTTGTTGAAAAAGTTAACTGTATTACCATCAACTCTCAATTTGGATAAACCCAGACTGATTATTATAAGTGCAATTCCGGAAATAATTAGTACCCGTCCTGGCTTTTGACTAATAATCATGCCCATGCGGGTTAACAGTAGGTTTATTTGTTTGGAATGATGCGAAAGCTTTGAGCTTGCTGTGTATTTCTTGCGTTTTCCTGATAACCAGGCAGGTATATATATGAGACTGATGAGTAAAGCCCAAGCGATACCTATTGCCGCTAGTATACCTACTTGTCTGGCCGGAATAATTATGTGAGAAACAAGGCCCAGAATACCTGCGATAGTTGTTAAGCCTGTAAGAATAACAGGCTTACCCATTGATTGCCACAGAAGTTTAATACGCCTTGTTCCATGGATTTCAGGCATGGCCTTTTCAAGTTCCATGTCCTTATTAAGTAAGTGAATGCCATAATTGTTTGCAATCGCTATAAGCATTACGGGTAACAGCACAGTAACAATTGCGATGGACCAATTAAATACCGGAATCAATCCCATTGAAACTGCAATGGCCATGATGACCACACTAAATGGTAATATAAGTCCCAAAATACTTCTGAAAGCGAACAAGAGTGTAAGAACCATTAGTAACAGGGCCAGGGGAAGTAATATCCACAAGTCCTTGGTGATATTGCTGGTGATTGCTTCATTTACCACAGGTAAGCCACCTATGTATATATTCCCTTCTCCAGGATTGTTTTTCACAATTTGCCTGATATCATTGAGCAGGCTTATATTGTCAATTTCACGCTGCAAAGTTCCTATGATAGCTGCATATTTAAAATTATCGGAGAAACACACATCCATAATCAGAGGGTTATTTCGGATAATGTTCTGGAGCGAGTCTTTCTCCTTTTCTGTTTCGGGATGGAAAGGTATGGCTGGTTCTACCATCATCATACCGTCATGGCCGTATATCATTTTAGAGTTGAAAGGGGAGACCAATCTTTCGATTTCAGCAATTTCCATCAAATCATCAGAAATACTTTGAATTCTGGCCAAAGCGGTCGCAGATAATACATCGTCATGTTCAAGAATTATCAGAACCATATTGCTGCCACCGAAGATTGATTCAATACTATCAGTCATCTGACGTGATTCCATGGTTTCAGGAATCATGGCCTCAACAGCAGGATTAATCTTTGCCTTTGGGACTTGCCAGATCCAGACAATGGCAATGAGCCAGCAAGCGAGAATAACCGGAATTCTAAATCTGGATATTAGTTCAGAAAATCTGTTCATAGCTTATATCGTAGTTTTATGTTTAGCTTATTCCTTCCGGATTTTAATATGACAATGCATTTTTTAAAAGGTGGTGCTTTCAGGAAAGGCACAATATTGTTTGAAAATCCATATCCTTCACGAGGTATTCTCAGACGATTATAGTCTAATGCATCATTATTATTCTCATCATCCAGCAAAGAAAAAACATAGGTTCCTGGCTTAAACGTGAGTATTTGTGTTTTGATTTTTTGATCCTGAAGTGAATCTTTTTTGATTATATGTGTGCATATTGGTTTATGTGGATATTGCGAAGATTCGGTATACACCGCCAAACGTATAACTCCCTTTGAGTTACGAACACCGTCAATCTCAACATCAACAATCACCTGAGCACATAATGCCTTTGCTACAAAAGAAAAACCTATCAAAATAAGTATAAACCTGTTCATTATTAAAAACTTATACGTATTTCAGCATAGGGGCCCGAAAAAAGGTCTTTTATCCAATGAAACCTTGTGTTGACAGGGCCTGTAAAGTACTGATAGCCCAGTTTTATTGATAATTGATCACCTGGCTTATAATGAAATGCAGGATTCAACATATATTCATCAGTAGTGAAATTATATAAGGCTGTGATATTTGCAGATAGCCTTTGTTGAAAAAAATCAACTGAACAATTAATCATTCCTGAATGATAGTATTCGTGTTGTTGTTCAAAAAGTATCTGGTTATAGAAAGATATATTCTGATTCAACATTCCCGCGAGATATGGCCAGTTTGCAGGATCAGCCAGTGCTTCAGGATTCATTTCCTGGATATCATCCGGTAGGGTAAACTGGGGGATATATTTACCTATATACTGAGCTATGATGTGTAGCGATCCGAGAGATGGTTCTATTCCGACAACCATGTTGAGTTCCTTATGTGGCAGATTTGACAGTTGGCTCCCTTCAGTTAATGGCATCTTCAGAGATAGCTCTGTTCTGACTATTGTTTTGCCTAAGGTGATTGCTCCATCAGCACCAAAACTTTGTTGTCGGTACGGTGCTGTTGCTAATCTGAGGAAAAACGGGTCGAAAGGAGGGGCCGCAACTTCGGCAATACGCAAGCCAGGTAAATGGTCATATCCTCTGAAATACGAAATTGCTCCTTCAAGTACTCGTCCTCTGTAATCAGCTTTCAGTGCAATTGAGCCTTCACTAAGTTTAACAATCGGTGCCATGTTGTTTTGAATTTGCACATATTCGGGCATAGCTATAAGATCAAAGCGATAGTTGGATGCCTGATATCCGGGAACTAATATTACCTCCACTGATAAAGGATCAATGGGATTCCAAGTGCTTCGCAGCATAAATGAACCTAAGCGTAAATCATCATGATCAGGACTTAGAAAAAAATAATCCTGACTACCCAGATGATTTGTCGGATTGAAGCCATCTGCTCTGCCCCAGGCTATTATTTGCTTCCCCATGGTAATGCTTAATCTGTTCAGGTAGAATGCCGCCCAGGCTTCTTTAACATCAAGTAAAGAGAGAGATTCACCAAATTGTTGTCCTGATTTAAACCTTAGATCAGCGAAGGCTTTGCCATATTTACCCAGTGTGCTTGAAATGCGCAATCCCAGTGAGCTATATGTAGCGTTTGTATAGGCTTCGCCATTTGACACGTTCATGTAGGAAACTCCTCTGATGAAACCGGATAATTCCGGACCCGATTTCAGTGCATTTTCTGTGTTATTCAGAGATCGCTCAAATATTCCCTGAGCATTTAGTACACTTGTATATAAAATGCACATTAGTATTATTACTCCGTATCTGTATTTTATTACCATCTCCTTTTGTTTTGGGTAAAAGTAGGGAGGAGAAGCATAGAGGTCGACCGAACCCCTTGGATAGGATATGTATTTTGTCCGTCCCATATGGTTCGGACACTTTATTCTATTTCTTTAAATATTCGGAGGGTGTTTGTCCGGTAATTTTCTTAAAAACTGAGTTGAATGTTGATTTGGAGTTAAATCCACAATCCATGGCTAGTGCAAAAAAGGTTAGGTTTTGATGATTTTCATTTTTGAGACGGTTAATAAATTCCCTAACTCTGAATTCATTGATGAAAGTGTAGAAATTCTTTGCGTTTAGCGTATTAAGTGCTTGGGTTATATGATGCTTGGGGATATTGATGTGCCGTGCAACCTGGGTAAGGTCAAGTTCGGGCCTGAGATACAAACCATCCTGAATCATTGATTGTTCAAGCTTATCAAGTACCAATTTCATTTCTGGCACTTCCATTGATGATTTTGCATACTTTCTATACGGTTTTGCAGTCTTTGCTGATTCGTTTACTTTTGGGATGAGTGGTTCCAGGTAGCCAAAAATGGAAGCCTGACGGTAGCCATAGAAGCTGAATGCGAATGAAAATAAGGTAAGACCAACATAGGTGAAGAGTTTGGGCTCAAAGGGAACTTCTCTGACAAAAAGTTGAACTCCGGAGCTTAAAAAGGAGAGGCAAAATGATACATAGACAGTTATGGAAACAAATAGTAGCCAGTTTAAAGTATTTCGACCTGATTTGTATGAAAAATGTTCTTTTATTGATTTTCTGTGCCTAGTAAGTAATACAAAAGTCAGGGAGCTGTATACAGTAATTGAGATAAAAACAATGATGTTATATATTGAACGAGCAAACCAACTGGGATATTCTTGTGAAAATGGCTCAGGATTATCCATTATGTCAGGATCTCTGAAGAAGAAGGCAATACCTAAAAGCAGAAAAAAGGGAACAAAATGCATGTATTCAATGATTCTGAAACTCAGCCTCTCTACAAGTAAAGACCTAACATAAAAAAACAATAGGGGACCATAAATCATGGGAACTAAGAGGAAAGGAAGTTGATAGGGGATGGCATCTAACCATTTTACATTCACAAGAGCCAAAGCCATCTCTAAACCAATTAGAAACAACCAGGAAGCCATGAAACGGTCGGCGATCCATTGTGGCCTTTTAGTTGCAATAACAAATCCTGCGAAGAGAGATTGCGTAAGTCCAATGTATAATACTGGTTCAAGCATGAAAAGAAAGTATTAGCTCAGTTTCAATAATTCAGGTGGCCAGCTGACTGAATATAAAACAAAAGTACGAAAATGAACTATGAAAATCTCTGTTAATAATTAATCTGAAGGATAATTGTCTGGAATAAGGGCATATTGCTGTGTGACAGTATAATTTCGACATTTAGCTATCTTTGCATGATGAACCGAGCATGACAAAAGGAAAGATATTTTAACACATAAACGGATGAATAAGAAAAGGGTAGTAGTGGGCATCTCTGGTGGTGTTGATTCTGGTGTGGCAGCTTATGTACTACAGCAACAAGGTTATGATGTTGTGGGTTTATTTATGAGAAACTGGCATGATACTACCGGATTGAAATCAGCAGCCTGCTCTTATGAAGATGATATTCTATTTGCTGAAATGGTGGCAAATAAATTGGGAATTCTCTTGCATGAAGTTGACTTGAGTGGTCCATACAGGAAAAGGGTTATTGATTATCTGTTTAAGGAATATGAAGCCGGACGAACACCAAATCCTGATGTGTTGTGTAATCGTGAAATAAAGTTCGATGCTTTTGCAGAGGAGGCACTAAAGCTTGGTGCTGATTTTTTAGCAACAGGTCACTATTGCAGAAAAGAAAGTATAGAGACTGATGGAGTAATCAGACATCGCTTGCTTGCAGGCTTGGATGATAATAAAGATCAGTCATATTTTTTATGCCAACTGAATCAAAAACAGCTTGAAACTGCACTTTTTCCAATAGGAGAACTTACAAAGCCTGAGGTAAGGCAAATTGCCAGGGAACAAAATCTTGCCAATGCTGATAGAAAAGACTCACAAGGGATCTGTTTTGTAGGCAAAGTAGACTTACCTACCTTTTTACAGCAGCAGTTAGCCGCAAAAGAAGGTGATGTGATTGAGATTCCGCCAGATTCTGCATTAGTAAGAGATATGGATGATCTTTTTTCTTTAGCCAAACCATATGCCTTCACCCCTGAGTTGGGTGATTCAGTAGGGAAACATAAAGGAGCTCATTTTTATACGGTCGGACAAAGAAAGGGCCTGAATATAGGAGGTAAGCCAGAACCTTTATTTGTTATCGGGACAGATGTGGTTAAAAATATTTTGTATGTAGGACAAGGACAAAACCATCCTTTATTATTTAAACAGGCTTTGTTTATTCGTAATGAAGATATGCATTGGATCCGTCCTGACCTGGCCTTAGCAAATGGAGAGGAAAGGGATTTTCTTTTTAGAATCCGATATCGTCAGAAATTACAGGAAGGAACGCTCTTTATGAAAGATGATGGAGGATATGTGCACTTCAAAGATCCTCAAAGGGCTGTAGTCTCAGGACAGTTTGCTGCTTTTTACCAGAATGATGAGTTGATAGGTTCTGGTGTTATTCATAATTAATTTGTAACAATTTTATCATTTCCCATCTATAGGGTGAAATATACCCGAATGAAAGCGGAAGAGAAAAAACAAGTCTTTGAGAAAGTATATCAGGATTTTAAAGATCCGATCTACCGAACCTGCTGCATTTATCTGTCTTCTGAGGCAGACCGCCAGGATCTGTTTCAGGAGATACTGACAAAGGTTTGGAATGCATTAGAAGGTTTGAGAAGCATGGGTGCTTTGAAGACATGGATATACAGAATATCCAACAATACAGCTCTGCAATATGTAATTTCTCAGAAGAAGAAGGAGCATAATCAAGTTGATCATGAGCTTATTCCATTGATTGATTCCCATGAGCATGATCTTGATAAAAAAATCCGGCAAGAGAAAACTATCGAAGATCTGTATCAGCAGATAAACAAGCTTCCCGCTTTTGATAGATCTCTAATCTCGATGATTCTTGAGGAGTTAAGTATGAGAGAGATAGCTGAAATTACCGGATTGCATGAAGGGAATGTGAGAGTGAAAGTCCATAGGGTTAAAAAGAAACTGAAAGTAATGTTGGAGGAAAATAATGGATATTAAAGAGTTTAGCAAAAGGATAAAAGAAACTGATGCGTCTGGATTAGATTTTATTGCAGATCAGTCACAGAATAAGTCAGATCTTATTTTGGATCAGGTAAGGGAATCGAATAAGAAAAGTCTTAAAACAATTCGATTTATGATCAGACTGATTATGGGAGCTATGGTCGTACTTGTAATCGTTTTTATGTTTAATCCTGATCCTGAAATGACATATGCCCAACGCGTACAGGGAGGGTTTTTATTCCTTGCATTTGTATTGTACATACCATTTGCCTACAAAGCATATATGAAATTGAAATATCTGGAGTATGGAATGTCAACCCGGGAGTTTATTGATATATCGGAAGAAAGGCTGAGATACTGGACAAAGGATTCATGGATGTTAGTACCCTATATTCTCTTACTTCTTGGGGGGCTCAATACTACCGTCTTTGCCAGATATTGGCCTGATGATTGGTCTCTTTGGCTGGGAATTCTTTTAGTAAATGGTGGATTCTTTCTGATAATGGGATTTGCCTTGTGGTCATCAATTCGTCAATGGAGAAAGGATAAAAAACCTTTGCTGGTTAAACTTTTGGAATTGAAGGATGCTGTGAATGAGGAGTGATGTCTGCTTGAATTAACTAATGTTAGCCTGATATCCGGGGTAATGAAAAGAGAAATACTGAACCATTACCTTCATCCAGGGTTTTTACATTGTAATCACCTCTGAGTTTCTCGAGAATTCTTTTTACAATGGATAGACCCAGCCCATGACCATCGGCTGTATGAGGTGAGAGTCTTGAATATGGTTTAAATAATTGATTCAACTGATCCTTATTGAGTCCGGCTCCATTGTCTTTAACCCAAAACCATATAACTTCAGGACTTTCATCATATCCGATAGTGATTTCAGGAGGATCACCACCATATTTGATAGCATTTGATAAATAATTCACCCATATTACCACGATCCAGGGTTCATAACCTATAACCTCAGGCCATTGGTCAGGCTGCTTAATAACTGTTTTGCTTGCTTTAATCAGCTCTGAGATTCTATCTTGAGCAAGACCTACACTTTTACCAATATTCAGGCTTTGTAATTCAACCGATTGTGACCTGACTGAAGATAGGAGCAATAGTTCTTCAATTATCTGAACCATTTTATCAGCTGAGGACGTGATTTGAGTACTGTACTTCCCGGCCAGCTCGGAATTACCTGATTGTAATTCTTCAGTCAATAATTCAGAAAAACCAACCAGACTATTCAGTGGAATTTTCAAATCATGGGCTACCGTATGGGCATAAGCATCTAGCTCAAGGATAAGCTTATTACTATTCTCTATCTGGTCTGATAATAACTTGTTTGTTTTTTGTAAAGATTGTTCAGCCTGTTTTAAATCTGTAATATCGTTTATGAGTAAAAGTCTACCGGTCATCTTGTGATTCTTGCTAGCCAGATCAGAGATTCTTACATCCAGAATCTGATCATGGTGATGAAATTCAGATATTTTCTGGTTTTCGAAAACATTTTTATCTGAAAGCATATCGATGAGTTCAGGAGTATTGCATAATACCTCTGAATAAGGCTGCCCCAGATAATCTATATTCTGAATATTTAAGTGTGACAGAAAACTTTGGTTAATATCTTTAATCCTTCCAGCTTTATCAACGAGTAGCATGCCTGATGTCATTGTGTCAACAAGATGAGTTCGTGCAATTGGTACGAGGTTGAAAAGTTTCAAGCCCAAAATATTATAAGAAAGTATAAGAGAGCATAACAGGAACCCAAGTAAAGTCCATTCCATTCCCGGAATTGGATTTGAAGGAATCATATATAAGATATTTCCGGCGACTACGAAGCTAACAGCAATGCTTGTCGAAATTGCCTGTTGACGGTATATTTTATGTAATCGAAAAGCTGTAAATATTAAATATCCCAAACTGAGAATGATCAGTATATAAGCATAAATGAAAAAAACCCAAAAAGCAATTCCATGGCCATAAACAGCTAAATGCTGATTACCCTGAATAGTAATATCTGTCCATACCAGATGATGAGAATTATTGGTCCAGGCTAAAATAAATGTTGCCATTGGTATGATGCCCAATAATATCCATGCATATGGTTTGTGGATCAGTCTCCGGTTACAATATTCCTGCGAAAAGGCCAGGAAAAGCATAGGAGTACTCAGTGTGCCAAGATAGGCTATCTGAGACCAGAGGAGTTTGCCTTCAACATTCGTTGCAGCAGATTCGAATATATAAGCAAATGCCCATATAAAAAGCGCTAGAAAGAAAAGAGATGTTGGTTTTGCTCCCGGTGTATTTCTTTTTCTCCAAATCAGCAATACGAGAATCAGGCTGAGACATGCCAGACAAATGTATATTATACTAGGAAGTGTGTATATATAATCTTTTTGCATTTCTGATAATTGCTTAACTACTAAAGATATTAAACAATAGCTCTAACAACAAAATTATTTGACCAATGTCTCCAACCTTTGAAAACCTCAACAATTAAATACTATTTCTGGATACTGTTACCGTATTTAATACGACAAACAAAATCAGCAATAGTTCGTGTGTAATCCATTTTCCGGGACTCGATATGTTCAAGAAGCTTGATGAAGCCACTTCCAATAATAGCTCCTGATCCCCAATCGCAGGCCTTAATGAAATCTGCGTGACAACTGATTCCAAAACCGAATATTATTGGAATTTTTAGATTTAATGATCTTATTCGTTCAAAATAGCTTGTGTCAGCATTATGAAATGAGCTGCTTCCTGTAGTGGCTGAACTGGCAACTGCATATAAAAACCCACGGGATTTTTCTGCCAGATCCGTAATTCTCCTATCTGTGCTTAGTGGAGTAATCAACAAGATATTATGGATATTATTTCTAATAAATGTTTCTTCCTGGATCAAATATTGACTAAGGGGCAAATCCGGAATGATAGTACCGCTTACATTTGCTTCCTTACAGGATATCAGGAAGTTCTCAATTCCATATTGAAGAATCGGATTCAGGTAACCCATTAGTATAACAGGTATGTTAAACTCAATATTACGAAGCTGCTCAAAAAGTACCTTCAGACTCATCCCATTTGAGATGGCTGTTTGACTTGATTTCTGAATCACGGGCCCATCTGCAATGGGGTCAGAAAAAGGCATTCCAATCTCAATCAAATCAACACCAGCATTCTCCAGGGCTGGCAAGATCTCTGCCAGGCTGTTAATTTCAGGGTGGCCTGCAGTGAAATATACTGAAAGGATATCATTTTGCTTTCGCTTAAAAAGCAAGTCAATTCTATTCATCACCAAATTCTTTTTTATAAGTACTCATGTCTTTATCTCCCCTGCCGGATAAGTTTACCACTACAGTTTCATCAGACCGGAAATTCATTTTGTAAAGTGCGGCGATAGCATGTGCTGATTCAAGCGCTGGGATAATCCCTTCTAGTACAGTTAGATCTTTGGCTGCCTGCAAAGCCTCCTCATCAGTAACACTCAGATATTTTACAAGGCCTTTAGCATCAAGCCAGGCATGAACCGGACCTATACCAGGATAGTCAAGCCCGGCTGAAATCGAATAGGGTTCCGTAATCTGGCCATCCTGATCCTGCATGAGGATAGTCATACTGCCATGAATTATTCCAGGCCTGCCCAATTCGAGTGTTGCTGCACTCATGCTGGTTTCATTACCTTTTCCGGCAGCTTCCACTCCAATTAATTGCGTTTCATCTGTACTGATAAATGGATAAAATGCCCCGGCAGCATTACTGCCTCCACCTACACATGCAATAATATAATCGGGATTTTTCCCTGGATTTTTTTCTTTGAATTGTTGTTTAATCTCATGTCCAATTACTGATTGTAAACGGGTAACTATATCAGGGTAAGGATGGGGCCCAACTACAGATCCGATTATGTAATGTGTCTCCTCCGGATGGTTGATCCAGTCGCGAATGGCTTCATTAGTGGCATCCTTGAGAGTTTTGTTTCCCGAATGAACAGGAACAACTTTTGCTCCCAGCATTTTCATTTTATACACATTGAGTGCTTGTCTTTCAATATCAAGAGCACCCATATATATAATGCACTCTAAACCTTTCAGGGCACAAACGGTAGCTGTTGCCACCCCATGCTGACCAGCCCCCGTTTCAGCAATTATTCTACTTTTCCCAAGAAATCCGGCTATTAAAACCTGACCAATAGTATTATTAATCTTGTGAGCCCCGGTGTGATTAAGATCCTCCCTTTTTAAATATACTGAACAGCCAATTTTCTGAGAGAGTCTTTTGCTATGAAAGAGTGGGGTAGGACGACCGGTATAATCTCTTAAAAGTGAAGTGAATTCTTTGATAAATGAGGGGCTCTCAAGAATCTCCAGGTATTTCTCTTTTAATTCCTGAATATTTGGCAGAAGCATTTCAGGAATATAGGCTCCTCCATAGTCACCATAGAAGCCATCGGAATCAGGATGAGCTGAGATATTATTCATTTCTGTATTTAGTTATAAAGTAATTCAGACTTTCAATATTTTTTAATCCGGCTTTTATTTCAAAACGACTATTCAAGTCCACTCCGAGAAATGAGCTATTTTTCACAGTTATTTGATCATCAGGACTAACACCTCCGCTCAATAAAAATGGAGTTTCACCGTGGTAAGCACTCAATACATTCCATTCGAATTTATTTCCGCTCCCTCCATGCCCCGGACTGTTGCTGTCAAAAAGGAAGAGATCAATATTTGGCTGGTATATATCAATATCTTCAAAATTAAATTCTTTACCAACACCAAAAGCCTTTATTACAAAAAGCCCGTTGTTTTGGCATTCACGACAGAATTCAGGACTCTCACTGCCATGCAATTGTACTCCATCCAGTCTGGCGATTATACTGATCTCAAGTATTTTATCCAGACTCTCATTCACAAATACACCGATAAGTTTATATTGTCTTGGCAATGATAATATAGGAATCATCCTGCTTATTTCTGTGACAAATCGCGGTGATTTTTCGTAAAAAATCAGCCCTATAAATTCAGGTCCCAGACGAATTATATCGATCAGGTTATCTGGATCAGTGATTCCACATATCTTAATTTTCCGCTTCATCGATTAGTTTATTAATCTGATATTGAAAGTCTTTAAGTGCTGAAACCGGATTTCTGACTCTCATAAAGTACTCACCCATTAAAAAGCCAGCAAAACCTTTTCTGTATAGCTTTAGCAGATCAGATGGATTGTGTATACCCGATTCGGCAATGCTGGGAAGGTGATCAGGAAGATCTTTAATCATCATCGCTGATTGGTCCAGGTTGACTGAGAAATCATTGAGATTTCTATTATTCACTCCCATTATCGACACATGATCGGATATTCTGTCCAGTTCAGCCGGATCATGAATTTCAAGCAGGACTTCCATTTTTAATGATTGGGCCAGGTGAGCAAGCTCATTCACCTGGGAAGGACTCAATATAGCTGCAATCAAAAGAATGACATCAGCTCCCATAGCCTTTGATTCATGTATCTGATAAGGATCGATTATGAATTCCTTCCGGATTATTGGGACTGAGACAGTTTTTCTCACAGAAGGAAAATCGTGTTTTGTAGCACCAAAAAAGGATTCATCAGTCAGAACAGATATCGCCGCTGCCCCATTCAATTCATATCCCGATCCGATTACATCAACTTGAGAATGCATGTTAATTATTCCCTTTGAAGGACTTCGTCTTTTAAACTCGGCTATAATCTGTGGTGTTTTGGCATATCGCAGTTTATTAGCCAGTGAATAGCATGGTGAAAAATATAATAGTCTGTCTTTCAATTCCTCCAGCGGGGTTGTTTGTTTAGCAAGCCTCAGTTCATCTAGTTTTTTCCGGGCTATTGTATGGAGAATACTTATCATGGCTTAAGAGTTAAGCTCCATTAATTGATTAAATGCTTTCAAAGCTTTCCCCGAATCAAGAGAATCCTGTGCTACAGAAACTGAATCGCTCAAACTTAGCTGAGGATGTAATATTCTCAATGCCATTCCTGCGTTGGCAGCAACAACAGAATTTTGTTGTTGAGTTCCCTCATTTTCTAATATTGATTTGAAAAGCCTTGCTGATTCCTGAATATCACTTCCGCCTAAGATTTCATCCGGGAGGATTTTATTCAGGCCTAAATCCCTGGGTTCAAGCAATTCCTCCCGCCTTCGTGAAATTGCTTTAAATGGAGCTGTCAAAGATATTTCGTCATAACCATCAAGATTATGCAGGATTGTATAATTACAATCGGTAGTTTGATACACGTAGGAATACATTCTCGCCAATTCAAGACTATAAACCCCAATGAGTTGATTATTAGGATTTGCAGGGTTAATCATAGGTCCGAGAATATTGAAAAATGTTTTAAGACCCAATTGTTTGCGTACAGGAGCAACATTTTTCATGGCTGGATTAAACATAGGAGCGTGGAGAAAACAGATACCTGCTTTGTTGAGTTCCTTGAGTAGCTTATCTCTATTATTCGAGAACTTATATCCAAAATATTCCAGTACGTTTGAGGACCCACAGGTTGAAGAAACACCATAATTTCCATGTTTTGTTACTTTTGCTCCTGTACCCGCAACAATAAATGATGTTAAAGTTGAGATATTGAATGTGTTTTTCCCATCTCCTCCTGTGCCACAAAGGTCAATTGTTTCAAAATCAGTCAGATCTATCTGAATAGCAAGGTTCTTCAATGCTGATCTGAATCCCATTAATTCCTCGAGGGTAATGGCTCTCATTTGAAAAACTCCCAGGAAGACTGCTATCTGGGTATCGTTATATCCTCCGGATGCTATTGTAGTTAATACCTCTTTCGCTTCTTTCTCACTGAGGGTTTTATATGAGAATAGATGGTTGAGAATGTCTTTCATAATACTGTTGGGTATAACCAGTTTTTGAGCATGATTTTACCGTGCTCAGTCATAATTGACTCAGGATGAAATTGTACTCCACGAATATTAAGTTCTTTATGGTAAAGAGCCATAACATAGTTATTATCATCAAGGGCTGATACGCTCAGACAATCGGGCACACTATCCTGATCAACCACCCATGAATGATACCTGCCAACATTCATTGATGACGGGAGTCTGGTAAATGTGATGTCTTTTGGATCTGTAACCCTTATTGGAAGATCAACGCCATGATATACATGATCGAGATTAAGTAATTTGCAGCCAAATACTTCCCCAATAGCCTGCATTCCCAGACAAACCCCAAAAATGCTTTTCGTTGAAGCGTATTCTTTAATAATGGCTTTTAATAAGCCGGCTTCATCTGGTATTCCGGGTCCGGGTGATAATAAAATGTGATCAAATTCATTAACTTCTTCAAGTGTGATTTGATCGTTACGAGCTATGCTAATGGGTGAATCAGTTAATTCTCTGACATAGTGAACCAGGTTATACGTGAAAGAGTCGTAGTTATCCAGGATGAGTACTTTCATGATTTCAGTTGTTGAGGTTTGATGCCATTTCAATGGCTGTATTTAGTGCGGCAAGTTTGTTTTTCACTTCATCCAGTTCTTTTTCTTCAGATGAATCGGCCACAATACCAGCTCCGGCCTGGTAAATCAATGTGTTATTACGCGCTAGAAATGTTCGTATTGTAATTGCATGATTGAAACTGCCGTTTAGCCCTATTTGGCCAATACAGCCCCCATAATATTCCCTTCCGGTAGGTTCGAGTTCATCAATTAACTGCATAGCTTTAATTTTTGGTGCTCCTGATAATGTGCCAGCAGGGAAAGAGTCTGCAATTAACTGAATAAGATTATAGTTTTTCGGCAGATCTCCAATGACTTTAGAAACCATATGCAGGACATGCGAAAAGAACTGAACCTCCTTAAAGGTTTCAACCCGTACATTTGTTGAGTTTCTACTCAGATCATTTCGTGCAAGGTCGACCAACATCACATGTTCTGCATTTTCCTTTTTATCTTGTCCGAGTTTTTCCGCAAGCTCCTGATCTTTAAGGTCATCTCCGCTACGTTTGAATGTGCCTGCAATAGGATTGATTTGGGCAACATGGTCTTTAACAATCAACTGGCTTTCAGGTGAGGAGCCAAATATTTTGAAATTGCCAAAATCAAAGAAGAATAGGTAGGGAGAGGGATTTATTGAGCGCAATGCCCGGTACACATTAAACTCGTCCCCTGTATAATCTTGCTCAAATCTTCTTGATAAAACTATCTGATACACATTTCCCCTGTGACAATGAGATTTGCCAGCAGTAACAAGATCTTTATAATCATCGTCTGTCATGTTTGACCTGACAGATCCAGCCGTATGAAATGGAAATATAGGGTAGTTACGATTGCTTAGCAATTCAAGGATGTTATTAATGTTATCAGGACCACTGTCTAGTCTGTTCTCAAGTATTTGTATTGAGTTTTTGAAGTGATTAATGGCAATGATGTAGCGATAAAGACTATATTTTATCTCGGGAATGTTATCCGAACGATTATTTCTTGCTTTGAGATCAATATTCTCAAAATACTTAACTGCTTCATAAGAGGTGTAACCAAAAAATCCATTCAGTTCGTCTTTTGCATTTTGAGCATTAGCTTTAAAGGCGCCAAAGAAATCATTCAACATACCTTTAACATTTTTGCTATTCTTAATTTCCATTCTTTCATCCGGAAACTGAAAACTAACCTGGTGGTCTTTAACCTCAATACTTGCAATAGGCTCCATGCAAATGAATGAATAGTTGTCGCGTCCCCCGTGATAGTCACTACTTTCCAACAATATGGATCTGGGGTATAGATCCCTGATTTTTAAATACAGGCTTACCGGAGTAATTGTATCAGCCAGGGTGCTCTTACTATGTGTTGTTATTGTGTACATGTGTTTTTCAATTAATTCAAAAAAAAAGGCCCACCGTGATAGGTGGGCCTTTTAATATTATTATTCAATGGCTTACGTTCTCACGAGTCGATCCTAAGTTCGTTAAGCCACCACCAATATGTTCTTTGTGTTATTATCATTACGGGAGCAAATGTATGAAAAATTTCATATTTACAAATTAATAATATCGATACGAGTTTTTCTAATCAGTAAATCATCCTGTTAGCATTTGCTCAATTCCTTTTTTCATATTCTGCACTTCGAAAGAAAATACTCCTGTTGTCAGTTCATGCCATTCAATAAGCCTACGGGCTTTCAGTAGTGTTTCTCTCCCGATTGGAAAGTCTTCTTTATGTCGTATCTCTCCTATTCTGTACAGAAACTCGGCAATAATTCTTACTTGTCCGGCTAGTAATTCCTTTTCCTCAGTAAGGAACTTCACAATGTCATCCTGGTGAATAACATCAAGTTCATTGAGAGGAAGAGCAGTAAGGTTTTCTAATGACTCTGCACCATAATCCAATGCATCATTAATTCGTCCCTCACGCCAGATACCAAGCATATACATAATCATAGGGCCAATCATTTCTAATTGACGCAGTAAATAATCTTTTTGTTCCATTAATCTGGTATTGTTATATGTCCCTGCAAGTAAGTAATGGCTTTACCTGCAATCTCAACCCTGTTACCTTTCATCTTAAGCATCAAATCACCACCTCTCTCTGATATCTGTAGTGCATGCATTTCAGTTTTCACCAATTCTCTGCTCCAATAAGGAATTAGAGTTGTATGAGCTGATCCGGTAACCGGATCCTCATTTATTCCTACCTGGGGAGCAAAAAAACGAGAAACAAAGTCAACTGCATCGCCTTTGGCACTAACGATGATGCCTCGTGCCTCAACTTTAGCTAAAGCAGCAAAATCAGGCTTCAGGTTTTCAATAACTTTTTGATTCTGATATATAAGAAGGTAATCTGTTTTTCCTTGGTAACACAATAATGGTTCCTGTCCAATAGCTTGAAACAGCCCTTGTGGTGCTTCAACGGGATCACAAAAATCGGCCGGGAAATCTAAAATAATCCTGTCAGCCTTTTTACTTACAAGCAGTTCCCCTGACCGGGATGAAAATTTAATAATATCTTCAGAATAGTTTAAGTGCTTAAATAAGACCCAGGAGGCTGCAAGAGTAGCATGTCCGCATAAGTCAACTTCAATTTTTGGAGTAAACCATCGGATTTCGAATCCTTCATCCTTTGCTACAAAAAAAGCAGTCTCTGCTAAATTATTTTCAGCTGCTACAGATTGCATTATATGTTTTGGAAGCCACTCTTCAAGCGGACAGACGGCTGCGGGATTACCTCCGAAAGTATTGGAGGTAAATGCATCTACTTGATATATTTCTGTTTGCATCCGTGTGTGTTAATATATTATTCCTTTTGTTACGCTCGGTTCATTTTTAAATTCGTAAAACTGGGAGAAAGACTTCGAATTTACCATTTTTACTTGGATTATGAAGATCAGAAAAACCTAAGAGTGAATATCTGAATCCGATACTCATTGGAAGAATATTAAAAACTTTCGTATCAAAAATAAGTTCAGAACCAGCCGAGAGATAGCGTCGGCAAATCACTGAAGAAGAATAATCGACAACCCGACCCTGGGCCAGATCGACGAATAAGTTTGCTCTTATTCTTAATAAATAAATGATACCATTGATTCCGATATCAGGATATAAAAGAGGAAAATGATAATTAGTAGAAACTGTGATCATAAAATCATTTTCCGGGATCTGATAGCCACGAGGATAGGTATGTTGGTCAATGAATTGATACTGATTTGAACTAGGTTCAATTTTGGCTGATAATCCCAATACGAGATTATGATTTGGCATTAAACCCCGTACCGCCGCATCACCGAAAACCTGAACCTGAGAGGCTCTCAGGCTGGAAAGAGATCGGTTAATTATAAATTCTACGCCAGCTCCCAATGGCGTAGTGATATTTTGATAGGCCTTGATTTTTGTTATTATGGCTTTTGATTGCAGTCCTAATACAGCAAAGCTCATATTGGATCCCGAATACAAATCATACCCCGATGAAGGTATGGTAGTTCGTTGTACGTTTGCCTGTGAAAGTACTTGCTTAATAAACGTGCCTTTTGAAAAATCAAGCGGAATTTCAAGTCCGGCTGACATGGATCGCTCCCAGGTACCACGAGCATTGAATTCAAGAATACCCGGGTGCCTATACAGCTCACCATACGACAATGAAATGATTGGAAACCATTTGCCATATTTAGCATTGACAGAGTACCCTGTAGATCTTTCGTTTAAGTAATAATCTACCCCTGCATCAAGATGTAAATTGTTCATCACATTATCAGACTGGATTGCCAGGCCGACTGAAGTTAATGTATTCCGTGATGTTGGTGACCAACTGTGAATTTTAAGTGAATGGAGAATCGGGTAATAGTTTTTGATTTTGTATTCCTGATTTGGAATCCTGTTTAGAATATTACCACCCTCAACAGATGCATAAGCAGGGACGTATCCTTCTGTTTGGTGAAGAGGAACAGGACTTACTTGTTTCCATAAAGCGTCCTGTATCCTGACTTGCTTTAAATTCCTTCCGTTATATGTGAAAGCGCTATATGCCAGCTGTTCCTCGTTATGGCTAATACTTGAATGATAGGCTCCATATGGACTATCAGTTAACTGAAATATTGTACCTCCCGTCCTTTTAATAGCATAAATATCATCTTTGCCTCCAAAAGAAGCTGAGAAATAAATATGTTCTTTACCTGGGGTAATGCTACCAATGATGTGATTAAAAGGATTCAGGATCATTTGTACACTACCCGTGGAACGGGTAATTCGTGCAATAAACATTTTTCCTGTTTTTGTTCTGCCAGATGAGATCAAATATTTATTACTATTATCCCATTGTGGATAAGTATAATAATGGTTTTCAGGGTTGGGTATTCTTTGTTTAATATCCCCTGATTCACGGTCAATAATTACCAATTGATGGCTCAGTTCCTGTGTAGACTCCAAAGCCAGAATCTCAGCTTCATCCGGAGAGATATCCGGAGAGAACAGTCTTTCTCCTTCAGTCAGATATTTCAGCTTCTGAGTATTTCTGTTATAAATAACAATATCAGACCAGGTGATTGTGGAAAATCGCATGTCTCCTGAATACTCAGTCCATGATAAGTAATTCTGGCTTCCTGAGAAATAAGGATCCAGGCTAATACCTGTATCAGTTATTTTGGATTCAGTACCATCGGCTTGTATTTCATATATGGCACCAGTTTGTTTAAAACTGGATTTATAAACTAATAAACTGCCTTTTTCTTTTTCAAATAATGGGTGCTTATAGAAAGTAACAGTACGAGATTCTATGTTTATTGTTTGAGCTGGAATTGATACCAGTGTCTGGAGTTGATTACTCCAGTCGTCCTGATACTTCAGCATTGCAGAGTTATAAAAAGATCTTGTTGAATGAGTAGTAATTCTGCGTAATGCCTTTGAGAAAGGGAACACAATACCTTGGAAATTTGCTGTACCTTTTATGACTCTCATCCAAAGATCATCCCCATATTCCTCACGTCCGTATTTGCATAACAAATATCCTAATGGATAGTGATCCGGAATGGCATCTTTATATGATCCATTTCGAGCTTTCATGTATGAATAGGTATTCTCTGTTCCCAGAATACTCCTATATCCCTGGTAGAATGCCGGAATTCTGCCTCGACCCTGTTCAGTAAGAGCTGTTTCACTCATTACCGCATCTCCTTCAAAATACCAGTTAGGGGTCGTGAGATTTGCAACTAATGCCCAAATCTGCTGTCCACCCAGAATATACCCGAGTTTAGTCAGACCTTGGTTGAAATTTGAGTACTGCAGAGCATGGCGGTATTCATGAATTGATAATAAATCAAGCCATGGCAATGAACCCAGGGCATGACTTTGCTGAAAAGGTGTCGTGAAGAACTCTGATCTGAATGGCATAAGTGTTACATATCCATTCGGAATAATTCCCTGATTATTCAGAATTAAACTGAGCTTCTTAGATCTTGATCCAATACTGGTGCGATTATTCTGGTCAATGTAAACCAGATTATTAGCAACCCTGTTTGCTGCATTTTCAAGTCCGACAGGAAAAATCACCCTCACCGACCTTGTATTGATTTGCTTCCATTTAATATCTGGAGAGTAGCTCCCAAAGTCTTGTGAATAGGCAAGGTTATTGAAACAAAGAAAGGCAAGTATTAAGAGGCTTATACGTTTCATAACAATGAAATAGGTTTGTTCCAATCTACCGAAAAGCTATCAATATTCCAAAAAAAAGCAATATCAGAAATATAGCTAATTATGTATTCTTTATAGATAAGATAATATGCTTGCTTGATTCAAGTGAGATAATTAATTTTGCACTTCGCAAAAAGGAGAAAAGATGAACCGAGCATGACAAAAGGAAAAATATTTTAACACACACGCGGATGATTGTTTTTGTTGTGCGAGCTCCATCAGACAAAATAAATAAATAAATATAAAAGGATGAAATGGTTAAGTAAAGCTGGTGCCTGTCCAGTACTTCATGGGATTAGTCATGACCGTTTAATAGAAGTGTTTGGGATAGTTGAATACCAGGTTAAAAGATATAAAAAAGATGAGCTGCTGGCTATACAGGGAGATGAAGTTAAAGGTTTGAACATCCTCCTCACAGGAAGCGTAAGAGCAGAGATGACTGATTTTTCAGGTCGGATGATCAAAATTGAGGATATTTCAGCACCAAAACCTCTGGCTGGAGCTTTTGTTTTTGGAGATGATAACTATTTTCCCGTCGATGTTTTGGCGAATGAAGATGTCGTTGTATTGATTATTTACAAGGATCAATTTTTAAAGCTTCTTCATTACTGTCCACAGGCACAAATAAACTATTTGAACCTGATCTCCAAAAAGACTCAGTTCCTTACGCGAAAGCTTAAGTTTCTGTCATTCAAGACTCTAAAAGGTAAATTGGCACATTACTTACTTCAGCAAAATCAAAAAAATTCAGGCTCAATTCAAATTCCTATTTCGCAACAGGCTATGGCAGAGTTATTTGGTGCTGCAAGACCATCTATTGCAAGGGTGTTTTCGCAGCTAGAGGATGAAGATATCCTTCGGATTAAGAACAGACAGGTGACTATTATGGATCAGGAGAAACTTATTGCCTATCTCGATTGAAAAAAAACTGCCGGATAATCTTTCGATCTATCCGGCAGTTAATACTTTTTGAATTAATAAGTCAAATCAAATAGAATCTGTTTCAACTACTTTTGCCATAATATCACCATACGGGACAAGTAAGTAATCGTTACCTTCAAATGTGATCTCTGTGCCAGAGTATTCTTTATAAAATACCTGATCTCCAACAGCAATTTCACTATTCTCTATGCCACTTAATGCTATTACTTTCGCAAATTTGGGTTTCTCCTGAGCTGAGTCAGGAATGAAAATTCCACTTTGGGTTTTTTCTTCTTTTTTTGCAAATTCTAATAATACCTGTTGATTAACGGGTTGCAGTTCTTTCATTCTTAATTAACTTTTGGTTTGTTCAATAGTATTTCATCAATAAGACCGGCGAACATCTTTTTTGTATCCGCGTGGGTGCGTGCAATACCACTGGTCATTTGAGGTTTGCCCTTCATAGGAACAAACAGAAAAGCAGGGATTCCACTAATGCCAAATACGCTGGCAAGTTCTCTTTCCTGATCAGTATTTACCTTATAAATTATAATCTCACCTGCATATTCTTTGGCTAATTCATCAAGAACAGGAGCAGCTTTTTTACATGGGCCACACCAATCAGCCCAGAAATCAATGATGCAAGGTTTATCACCTTCGTAAACCCAGGTTTCAGTGTTTGTTTCGTAATCCATTACCTTTGTAAGGAATTCTGATTTTGTAAGCTTTATTGGCTTATCAGCTACTTTTTTGTCTTGTTGACTCACACTGATCTTCGAGGCTTTTTGATCATCCTTCAGATCATTTCCAGCACTGGCTCCAGCCTGATTACAAGATAACAAGCTAAAAGAGAGTGCAATTGCGAATAGAAATAGTTTATTTCTCATTATTATATTGTTTTTATATTTCCAATAATTCGTTGATTCTTGTTTGGTTAAATCCAACAACCCACTGACCATTTATTTCGGTCTGTGGTACGCCTTGTTGACCGGTTCGGGCAACTAATTCCTGACCCAGCTTGGGATCCCTTGATATATCAACGTCAGTAAACCTGATTTTGTTTTTTCTCAAGTATGTCTTTAGTGTTGTGCACCATGAACAAGCAGGGGTTGAATACACTGTGACACTTTTGACAGTTTTACCCTCTTTCTCCATCTTGGCGCTGTATACAGCCTCTTCAAATACTGCTTTCAAGACATCAGATTGATGGCATCCTTTTAACACATTTTTATATACCCCATCATCAAACTCGAGCAAAGCTGGTACGGTAGTGATGTTATATCTTGGATGAATATCAATTACCTGATTCACATCTGCTGTGTAAACAGTGAAACCTGGTTGATCAATGTCAATGCTTTGTAAATTATCAAAGGCACAATCACTTTTCTCTAAACCAGATTTGTAAAGCAATAGAAAAAAGCGTGAATGCTCTTTAAAGCAGCCGCTTAATTCATCGTGGGATTCTATACTTTTAATGTTCATGTTGAATAATAAATATATGTAGATGTTTACATAAACTGTGCCAGAATCCTAAAGCGAAGTTTTGTCAGTAAATAAAGAAAAATTGTCAGTTATTATTCTGTTTTGGCCTCTTCAAAGAGAAGCCAGTTATCGGGGTCAACAGTGATAGTTCCCGGATTGAAAGATAAGGGCATTTCTGTGATACTATTTTTCTGATCGAGCTTGATTTGAAGTATTTCAGATTCCTCACCATCCTTTGATCCCAGCAGTATATCAAGCGTGAAACAGAAAAGGATATCTTGTGTTTGTTCAAGCTCAATTGTAAACATCTTTTTTTCTTCATTATAACTGTGTGAAACCTTAAGAACAGGATGCCCGGCCTGGTAGAGCCATTGGTTGAAAAATTGTTCAAGATTCCTGCCTGAAACTTCTTCCATACAATGTCTGAAATCCTCAGTCAATGCATTTTTATTCATGAACTTCAAATAGTAACTGTTCATGCCTGTCCAAAAAGTAGATTCACCCAGGTCGCGCCTGAGCATATGTAAAAACCAAGCTCCCTTTTGGTATGAATTTGTCGAAAGTAATCGTCTGAGATTTACGATACTGGTATCAATAACAGGAGCGGGATTTCGCTGGTAATAGGCAGTAACACGGTTTCTTGATCTGGCCATTCGTTCTGATAAAGTACGTCCCTGATAGTTTTCACTCATATAGACCGATTCCAAATAGGTTGCAAATCCTTCACTAAGCCATATATGATGCCAATCCGCTTCGCTCACTGCATCACCAAACCATTGGTGTGCAATTTCATGAGCAAGCAGGCTGTGTAAACGATTATTTCCACTCACAGAATTTTCATAATAGAAAATGGCACCAGAGTTTTCCATCCCTCCATATACAGTCTTCGATTGTACATTTGCAAGCTTTTCAAAAGCAAAAGGTCCGATTTTTCTGGAGAAATAATCAACGATGTCAACAGCTGGTGCATAATCAAGGAAGCCATTGTTTTGATCCTCAGTATACACCCAGCTCTCAATCGGAATATGACCAGCAAATCCTGCAGTCTGAATAGAAAAATCAGCAATGCCAATAACCATAACTTTTGTACAAAGTGGAACGCTTGAAACATAGTGAGTAATATTATGGTGATTTTCGCCCGGGTATAGGGCTTTACGATAACCAACAGCAATAACTTCGTATTGTTCTGGTGCACTTACAATAAACTCAACAGTTGCTTTATCTGAAACATGATCCACACAAGGGAGCCAATGCCTGGCACGGTCGGGCCAGTTGTCACCAAAATATGAGTTCTTGCCATGCTTAGTTTGGGAGATTATAAGTCCGTCCTTAGGGATTCCGACATAAGCAATTTGAATAGTCACCAGAGTATCTTTTTGGGAATAAGCTGGCACCGTTATTCTAATTTGATCATTTTCATGTCTAAAAGGCAGTTGCTTATGTTTGTTGCAAACTGACAAAACCTTCATGCCTTTGCCTTCATTCTCTGAGATAAGATCGAATAAAAGTTGGTTTTCGGCAGCACTCATCCGACAGGTGATAATTGCCTTTCCCGTCAGACTATCGTTATTTTCAGATACTTTCAAGTCAAATTTGTAATGGATTACATCCAGATTTGGATTAACAGGATATGGATCCTGTGCAAATAAGGAGCTTGACAATACTAATAGGATTATTCCGGCGAGAATAGTTTTCATGGTAGAGTATTTTAAGATTTAAAAATAGTCAAATCATTATACTGACAGGGGTTTATGCTTATACAGCATAAGAATACTCATTCGAGATCAGTTTTCGGAATAGGTATTTCTTCGACAGATGAAAACTCGTTATGAAATCTCGCTCCAATTGTGATTATGATTATTAATTCGGGATAATTCTTTACTCAGAATTGCATGCTCTTTTTTATCCAACAGGGGATCATCGTCCAGAATATCGGAGGCAACGTTTCGCGCATGTTCAAGTATTTTCTGGTCTTTTACCAAATTAGCAAGTTTCAGGTCGAACGGAATACCACTTTGTTGTGTGCCTTCAAGATCACCAGGTCCTCGGAGTCTCATATCCACCTCTGCAATATCAAAACCATCAGTTGTTCTTACCATTGTTTCTATTCGTGTCCTTGCATCCTTAGTCAGCTTCACACCCGACATTAATAAGCAATATGATTGTTCGGCACCCCGACCTACTCTTCCGCGTAACTGATGTAGCTGGCTCAGTCCAAATCGCTCAGTACTTTCAATTATCATCACGCTGGCATTAGGAACGTCAACACCAACTTCTATTACAGTTGTAGAGACCATGATCTGTGTTGTTCCATTGACAAACAGCGCCATTGCTTTATTTTTTTCTTCTGCTTTCATGCGACCATGAAGAACCGACACTGCATACTGTGGGGTAGGGAAGGCTCTGCTGATACTGGCATATCCATCCTCAAGATCCTTGTAATCCATTTTCTCAGACTCCTTAATTAGAGGATATACCACATATACCTGGCGACCAGCTGCTACCTGATCTTTCATGAATTTGAATAGCTGAAGGCGTTTGCTATCATAATAATGTGCGGTTTTCACTGGTTTACGACCAGGAGGCAGTTCATCAATGACCGAAACATCCAAATCACCATAAACTGTCATAGCAAGAGTTCGTGGAATGGGTGTAGCCGTCATGACCAGGATATGAGGCGGCTGTAAAGGATTTTTCTTCCATAGTTTAGCTCTCTGTGCAACACCAAAACGATGTTGTTCATCAATAATCACCAATCCCAGATTATTAAAGATTACTATATCTTCAATCAGAGCATGAGTTCCGATCAAAATTTTCATTTCGCCATTTTGCAAAAGAGAATGAAGCTCTTCTCTTGCAGCTTTTTTACTTGAACCAGTTAGAATACCTATTTTAATAGGAAGATTTCCCAGCATTTGTTTGAAAGTAGCGAAATGTTGCTGTGCCAGAATCTCGGTTGGTGCCATGATGCAGGTCTGAAATCCATTATCAATTGCCATGAGGATAGTAAGCAGAGCTACGAGGGTTTTACCGCTTCCAACATCTCCTTGCAATAAGCGGTTCATTTGTTTTCCCGAACCCACGTCCTTTCTGATCTCTTTAATAACTCGTTTTTGGGCATCTGTCAGATTAAAAGGCAGATGGTCGTGATAGAATCTATTAAACCGATCCCCAATTTCTGAAAACAAACAACCTTTATGTTTGACTTTACGGCCCTCACGCAATCTCAATAACTTTAGCTGGATATAGAATAACTCTTCAAATTTTATTCTATAACGGGCTTTTTTCAATAGTTCCTCATCAGAAGGATAATGAATATTAAGTAAACAAGTATTCAGATCAGGTAGTCCCAGATTTCTTAAAATGTAGCCAGGCATGGTCTCTTCAATCTGTCCATAAACCTTTTGAAGCAAGTTGTACTGGAGTTTATGAAGGGTTCTTGACGTAATGAAACCATTTTTGAGCTTTTCAGTCAGGGGATATGAGGCCTGAAAAATATACGGGTAGCTGACCTTGCTAATCCTGGCCATTTCTTCCACCTCCGGATGAGGTATGTTTATTCTTGATTTGAAAAAGACTGGTTTCCCAAAGACCATATATTCAATACCCTCTTTTAGTGACTGACTCATCCATTTAACAGACTTGAACCAGATAAGCTCAACAGTGCCTGTGTCATCTTCAAGTGTAGCAACCAGGCGTTGTTTTTGCCTCACTCCAAATATTTCCATGCCTGTGATTTTTCCCTTTAGCTGTATATGGCTTTCACCATCTTTGATTTCACGGATTGGACATATTCTTGACCTGTCAGCATATTTATAGGGAAAATGGAACAGAAGATCTTTGAACGTTTTAATAGCCAGTTCCTTCGCCAAAAGATCGGCACGTTTGGGACCGACTCCTGCTAGAAACTTAATATCCTGATCAAGAATTACAGACATAATGCCTTAAATGTACAGCTTATTCATTTCTCTGTTAAATTATGTTAATAATTCTTTTGCTTGGGTCGCAAAACTAATTAAGGAGGTATTTTTGCAGTAAATCAAGATTCGGATATGGAAACTATTATTGAATTAAAAGGGATATTAAAATATTACTATGTTGGTAATCAGGTAGTAAAGGCTCTTCGTGGAATTGATTTAGAGATTAAACGAGGTGAATACGTTGCTATTATGGGACCATCAGGATCAGGTAAATCTACACTGATGAATATTCTTGGTGCCCTTGATACTCCCACAGAAGGAGATTATATTCTTAATGGTACAAATGTAAGTGTACTTACTGATGAAAAACTTGCAGAAATAAGAAATAAGGAAATTGGATTTATTTTTCAAACTTTCAACCTCTTACCAAGATATACTGCACTTGAGAATGTTACTTTGCCATTAATTTACGGAGGCGTTCCAAAATCTGATAGGCAGGCACAAGCTCGAAAAGTACTATTTAACGTGGGTTTGGATGACAGGGTAAAACATAAACCTAATGAATTATCCGGAGGTCAGCGTCAAAGAGTTGCTGTTGCACGAGCTTTAGTTAACAATCCATCAATGATTCTTGCTGATGAACCTACCGGAAATCTTGACTCAAAAACTTCAGCTGACATTATGAGATTGATTTCCGATATCCATGAACAGGGCAATACCATTATTGTTGTGACACATGAACAGGACATTGCGGAGCAAGCTCAAAGAATAATTCGACTCATAGATGGGATGGTGGAATCAGATGAAGTTAAAACTGCTGTTCATAAGGTGTAATTTTTTAAGTTGGATTTGTCAGTAAAAGATGTATATTCGCCAAAAATTATTGCCACTAATTGGACGCATATGTATTGGACACTTGAATTGGCATCAAAACTTGAGGATGCACCCTGGCCGGCAACTAAGGATGAGCTTATAGATTTTGGTATTCGTTCCGGAGCACCTCTGGAAGTGATTGAGAATCTGCAGGAAATGGAAGATGAGGGGGAGGTATACGAGAGTATAGAGGATATTTGGCCTGATTACCCAAGTAAAGATGATTTCTTTTTTAACGAAGATGAATACTAAGTTATAGGCGCTTCCTGCGCCTGTTTTATTTCCATTCAAACACGTCTTTTCTGTTTTTTGGGCGCAATAAACCGTGCCAAATGAAGCCTTCGAGCTTTCTTTCCTCGCTTGTAATCTGCTTTAAAGGGGTTAGTTTTGAATTCGGATCATATAAAAATTTTACTCCGGTAATCTTTCCATCCTGAAATACCATAATGATTTCACTGCTGACTGCATTATTGAGTCCGATATGACTACTGTCCTCCTCCGGATAAAATAATGACTCCCCATTTCCAATAACTTCAACCCGATTCAAGTCATTATCCTTGAAATACCCACGGATAGTTTTTCCCTTTATCTGATTATAGAGGATACTGTCAATTTCTGTTATAAGAAATCCCATATCAAGCATTTCTATAAAATCAATTCCTTCATCTGACATTTTGATGGAAATCTCAGTTGCTGTCAGCTGGTTTTTTTCTTGCCAGAGGATAGGTTCATTGTATAAGTGAATTATCGAGTCAACTACCAGATAATCAAGAGAGTCGCATCTGCCTTGCATGTCTGATCGAAAGAATTGGACTTGATGAAAGGCTTCTATTTTCCTGCTGTCAACAGAATCAATGCTATAACTTAACAATGTGTCGGCATGAAGAAATAGTGAATCAAGACCATCAATCATTATATACAAGGTGTTCTCTGTAACTACAATATGGTCTGCCGCTTCATCAAAGTATAATTTTTCTCCTTTAATAATGCTGTTCTGTATGCTGTCACGAGCAGTAACATTACCAAAAGCTTCAGTGATATTGTTTTCCCTGTCGTATAACAAGCTATCTCCCTGAAGAATTTGATCACGAGATTGAAATACAGCATTTTTATTAAAACTTGATAAATTATTCGGTGAGTCATACCATCCGTTCTCACAATAGATGTAATTGGTGTCACCAAAAATCTGTGTTGGTCCGAGGAATTTAACCAATTCAGTTTTGCCATTATAAAACAAAGTATCTGTTGACAGAGTATTATCCTCATTTGATAAAAAAACCTGATTCTTAAAATGGTATTCTTCAGTCTCCATAAAATAATATCCCCAGGTACTTTCCAGAGTATTGATGCTGTCAATTATTTGTCCTCCTTCAAAATACCACGATATTTCCTCCTCCATATTGTAATGAAGGTGATTAGTTTTTAGCAGGGTATTGTTATGTTCCATTCTGACTCTGCCTTCTAACAGAGCCATCCGGCTGCTGCCATCATAATCCAGAAAATCTCCATATAAATTGATTGAATCAGCCTTTATGATATGTACATTTCCAAATCCTTTAAAGCGATTAGTTCCTTGATTAAGGTGTGCACTGTCACAGCTAAGAATTATGTCTTCATGTTCCATCCAGACATTGCCTGTTAACCTATGCACCTGGGGCCCAAGGGATTCATCATAATCCATTAGGTCAGAACTGAAATTTACAATACGCTTCTCATTCTCCTTTTCCTGGCCTTGAGATTGAAGTCCGGAAAACAAAATTAAAACTACAGCTAAGTATCTGATGTTTTTACACCAGTAATTCATCTATTATATTTTCTATGGATACTCCAGCAGCTTCTGCCTTATAGTTTTTCACCAGTCGGTGTCTTAAAATCGCTGGTGTTATTGCTTTTATGTCCTCAATGTCGGGAGAATACTTGCCATTTAGCACGGCATGAGTTTTAGCTCCAAGAATGAGATACTGTGAAGCTCTTGGACCTGCTCCCCAAACTAAATATTCAGAAGCTATGCTGGAGCTGTGTTTGAGCCCTGGTCTTGATTTTGCTGCAATGTTTACTGCATATTCGAGTACATTATGATTGACCGGAATCCTCCTGATAAGATCCTGAAAAGATAGTATTTCCTCTTTGCTAACAACGGGTTCTAAATTATGGAGTTTTTCACCTGTTGTTTGCCTTACAATTTCAATTTCTTCATCAACAGATGGGTAGCTAACATTTATGTTAAACATAAATCGGTCAAGTTGAGCTTCAGGCAGGGGATAAGTCCCTTCCTGTTCAATTGGATTCTGTGTTGCCAAAACAAAGAAAGGCCTGTCAAGTTTATACCTAACCCCGGCAGTGGTTACTGCTCTTTCCTGCATGGCCTCCAAAAGGGCTGATTGTGTTTTCGGCGGGGTTCTGTTAATTTCATCGGCCAATAAGATATTTGCAAATAGTGGCCCTTTGATAAATTTGAAGTTTTTGTTTGAATCCAGGATTTCTGTTCCAATAATGTCTGAAGGCATCAGATCCGGAGTGAATTGTATTCTGTTATATTTCAGTCCTAAAATCTGTGCTATAGTATTTACCAATAATGTTTTCGCCAATCCTGGAACACCTACCAGTAAACCATGACCATTTGATAAGATTGCTATAATAACCTCTTTGATAACCTGATCCTGTCCAATAATTACTTTTCCAATCTCCTTGGTCAGACGATAATAAGACTGTCGCAAATCATCAACAGCTTCCTTGTCATTAGAATATTTCTTCATGTATCAACTAATAAAACAGAATATGAGAACTATTTGATCCAGCCACTGTATTCGAAAGCACAATTTTTAAAGTCATTGTGAATCTTCAGATACATTGTTTTTTGCTTATCGTATACCCATTCATCAATAATCTCCTGTTGTTTTTGCCGCAAAGCCATTTCCTGAATGAATTGATAGTCCTTATCAATATCAGCCCGGTGAGCAGGGATCTTTGATTTAATACTGATAATCTTGTATACCAGATTATCAGTTCGATCCTTTGCTACAAAAGGCTCAGATATTTCCCCAACTTTTAAACTTTTGATTGCAACCATAATCTCTGGCTCCAGATCCTTGGGTTCAAACTTGGATGATGCTGTTTTTTCATTAACCATCAAACCCCCATTTGCCCTTGAATCTTCATCAGCTGAATATTGCTGAGCAGCAATATCAAAACTTATATCATTAGCTCGTATCCGGGTGGCAATTGAGTCTAAATCCTGTTGGGTAGCTATTTTGGATTCCTGAGAAACCTTCGGACGTAGCAAAATATGTCTAACGTTAATCATATCGCCTTTTCTCTCAATAAGTTGCATGATATGATAGCCAAAATCTGTCTTTACTACTCTAGATAAATCACCTTGTTTAAGGTTATAAGCAACTGCAGCGAACTCAGGAACAAGCACTCCTCTTGGCAAGAGGCCAAGTTCACCGCTATTATTAGAACTACCAGGGTCTTCGCTATACAAAACCGCCAATGTGGCCATGCTCTGGCCATCCAATATCTGCTGTCTGAATTCTCTCAGGCGTTTTTGAACGTTCTGATTCTCATCTTCACTAATTTGAGGTTCAATTACAATTTGCTTTATTTCAAGCATTTCTGGTATTAATGGAATATCCTCTTTGGAAAGACCTTGAAAGAATTTTTGAACCTCAGATGGAGTAATACGGGCGTCTGCAGTAATCGTTTGTTCCATACGCGCTGTGAGCATTTGCTCCCTGATAGGTTTATACATGTCTTTTTCAATCTCCAGCATGGATTTCTTAAAATAATCGACGATCATTTCTTCAGAACCTCCGGCTTCAGCCAATAGACCCTGAATCCTGTTTTTGACCTCAGACTCCACTTCGTTTTCAGTTACCTCAACACTATCAATCTCTGATTGATTAAGTAAGAGTTTGCTAACAAGCAGTTTCTCGAAGATTGAGCACTTAATATCTCCCTGAGCAGTATAACCCATAGCTCTGGCTTGTAAATACTGACTTTCAACATCAGATTGAAAAATAGGATGTCCTCCTACAACGGCCAATACCCTGTCAAGAATAACAGGTTCATCGTTTTGTCCAACCACCTGTGCGAGGCCGCTGGCCTGACAAAAAAGCAGAAGTATTGGTATAATTAGAATATGCGAAATGCGTTTTTTCATTGTTATTCTATTCAAATATTTCGAAATCATTTTTTTGTATGGCATCCTGATATATTGATTCTTCAAGATCCTGCAGATATTCCATTTTTCTCTGGGTTCTGACTAGATCCTGAATCTTGTCCCTGACATATTCAACAGGAGCTGTTTCTCCACCCCTTTTAAACTCATGTATTTGTAAGAAATGTATAAATTCTTCGTCCTGAGTTTCAAGCAGAGAGTTTGAACTTAGAAATTCATTTTCATTTTCGGGGCTGTCCGGAATCTTTTGGAGTATCTGATTTAGTGATACCCATTCATCTTCAAAGAAATCAAATCGGTCAGCATATTGGTAACACAGATTCACCAGTGATTCAAATGATGACTCATTATTACTCCCGATTAATTGTCGAATCTCTGCAACCTTGGTGTTACTCTTGTTAATCCTCACATAAAGAGCCTTTACAACCGAACTGGCCAGTTTAAATGACTGAAGGTTCCTGGAGTAGTATTGTTCAATCTGATTGTTTGAAACCACTGTATCAACTTTATCGAGTAGCATTTGCTTCTTGTACTCATATATCAGAAGAGAGGCACGATAATCTTCAATCAGAGCAGTGAAATCTTTGTTTTTTTCCTCCAGATTGAACTCAGCATGCTTAAGCAGTAATTGTTTTTTAATCCACTGATCAATATACGATTTTGCAATTTCGCTGCTATCAGGACCAACAAGCCCGGTGGGAATTATATCCATCAGATCGTTGCTATACAGAAACTTATCATACACTCTGGCCATGGGCGTTGATCCGTCTCTATCTGCTGAATTATCGCAGCCAGTTGACATACTGAGCAGTACGAATAAACAAAAGATGAGCAGCTTACTAGTTCTCAATTGATCGAAGAGCTTGTTCATTGACAATAACTGAATACTTGTTTTTTAGTGATTTAACCCATTCTTTTTCCAGGTAATCCTGATAATCAGCTGTTATCTGCCCTTTAGCTTCATCTAGTGCCTTGGGCTCAGGTTTCAGAACGTTCTGAATCCAAACAATGATTCTTACGTCCTTTTCTTTTGTAATATCTGAAATGCCTCGTTTCCACCTCATTTCATCCAGAACCCAATTATCTCCTTTTGAGAATGGTCCGGTTTTTATCTCAAAAGAGTCACCAGATTGAGTATCTGTCAGACCTCCAATGAGTTCAATAATTTGATCATAATTCAGGTCCTTTTTACTTTGCCTGTTTAATTCACGTTGAACTTTATTGGCAAATTGATCAGAGTCCAGTTTTGATTTACATTGAATAATAAAACCGTCAATTCTGTCATCCCAGAGATAATTGTTTTTGTTCTCTTCGTAGAACTGCTGTAATCCGAGGCTGTCTTTAACTGCTTTTGACCAGACTAACTGGTCAGTGATTTCAAATAAAAGATTTCCGTCTCTGAATTCCTGATAAAGATACTTAAACTCAGGGTACTTTCTTTCCAACTGAGTTTCTTCATAATCCAGAATATGCGATTCTTCAAATTTCTTAAATTCTCCGTCTATAAACTCTGCAATTGTTGAAGCTGCTGCATTGTTCATGTTCAAGGCCAGAAACTCAGCAAATTCCCTTTGTAATACTTTTAAATCACCCAAAGAAAAAAGTACACCCAGCTTTTGCAATGCAGGTGTGGGATCCCATGTCCCACTGAATATTGATGGATCCACTAATCTGTAAAATTCTTCGTAGTTCTTCTTGTTGAGTTTATAATTGTATTCAGACTTGAGTTTTTCGGCAATTACTTTTCTGCTTTTCGCTGACCTGGTATCCCTGCTTATTGAACGTATCAGGCTGGGTTCAACTTCAATCCGGGGAGGATTGTCCTTGATTCCGATTCGCTTAATGATATACCAACCCATACCGGTTTCAACCGGTTCGGATATTTGTCCATCCTCAACGAGTGAAAAGGATGCATCTTCAAAGTCTCTTGGTTTTTCTCCAATACCAAACCACCTGGTAATTCCTCCACGGTTGCCAGTGTTGCGGTCATCCGAATATTTCTCAGCAATATCCGAGAACTCTTCCCCATCTTGTATCAAATCATACAATCGGAATATTTCATTTTTGACATCAACTTTTTCCTCATCAGTCATGGCATAGTTGAAAGCTTTAAGAATCACTGCCACCTGAATCTGACCTCTGGCTGCTTGTCTTTCGGTAACCTTGATCACATGATAACCAAATTGAGTTCGTACCGGATGGCTAACCGAGCCTACAGGTGTGTTATAAACTGCATTTTCAAAGGGGTAAACCAGTTGGAAAACAGTATAATATCCCAGGTCTCCACCATTGGTTTGTGCCGAAGGATCTTCACTTACTTCACGAGCAACTGCATCAAAACTTTCACCAGCCAGCAATCTGTTTCTAATCTTCATAGCCTTTTGGTAAGCTCTTAATGTGTCTGATGGGGGAGCATCCATTTTAACACCCACCAGAATATGACTCGATCTAATCTCCTCCAGGGATCTTTGATAAGCCTCCTCCAGAAGTTCTTCATTGACAGTTTGATCGAGCAAATATGGTTTTGCTATTTCCTTTCTATTCCTTTCCAACTCTCTAATGAACTGCTGAGTGGTATCGAAACCTAAAGCATGAGCTTCTTTTACCTTTAATTTAAAATTGACAAATAAGTCCAACGCTTCCTTTAAATCGGTATCAGTATTATTTTGGATATTCTTATTCAAAATACGTGTGAATTCAGAAACCATTATGGCTTCACCATCTAAAGTAAATAGTACTTGATCCTGCCCGTTTAGTTCAATTCCGAAAAATAAGGCTGGGAATAGTAAGCCCAGTATAATTCTTTTCATAACTGTGAATTTTTCTCTGAAAAATTAATTGCTGTATATATAATTAAAAACAAACGTATATATGACTAAATTGTTATCTAAAAAATGGTCTATCGACTATAATTTGGTGCCTCCCTTGTGATTGTTACGTCATGTGGGTGACTTTCAATCATTCCGGAGTTTGTAATTCTCACAAAACGAGCCTTCTGAAGTTCTTTTATGTTTACCGTTCCACAATATCCCATACCGGCTCTTAATCCTCCGATCATTTGATAGATCACTTCATTTAAATTCCCTTTATATGGTACGCGTGAGGCGATTCCTTCAGGAACAAGTTTTTTAATGTCATCTTCCACATCCTGAAAGTATCGATCTTTTGATCCTTTTTGCATAGCTTCGATTGATCCCATTCCACGATATGACTTAAATTTCCTACCCTGATATATTATTGTTTCACCAGGTGATTCCTCTGTTCCAGCAAATAGAGATCCAGCCATAATTGAATCAGCACCAGCAGCTATTGCTTTAACTATATCTCCTGAATAGCGAATGCCTCCATCAGCAATTACCTGAACATCATATTCTTTCAGGGCTTTGGCAACATCATAGATTGCTGATAATTGTGGTAGCCCTACACCTGCAATAACACGAGTAGTACAAATTGACCCGGGCCCAATTCCAACCTTAACTGCAGAGGCACCAGCAGATGCCAGAGCGACAGCAGCTTCACCTGTACCTATATTGCCAACAATAAATTCCATTTCAGGGTATTTATTCTTAGCTCTCCGAAGTGTTTCTATAACATTAACGGAATGGCCATGTGCTGTATCAATAGTGATAGCATCAACACTGGCCTCAATAAGAGCATCAATTCTATCCATGGTGTCTGGCGTAACACCAACAGCAGCTGCAACTCTTAATCGACCCCGATCGTCTTTGCAAGCGTTCGGACGATCACTGGTTAATGTGATGTCTTTGTAAGTCAGTAAACCAACCAGTCGGTTTTCCTTATCGATTACCGGAAGTTTTTCAATTTTATGCTTTTGCAGAATTTCTGCTGCCTGACCAAGGTTAGTTGATTCACCTGTAGTGATGAGGTTGTTCTTTGTCATTACTTCTTCAACCTTAGTCTCAAGATTATGCTCGAAGCGCAGATCCCTGTTCGTTACAATACCCACCAAAACAGAATTCTGATTCACAACAGGTATGCCACCAATACCGTAATCCGACATCAGTGCTCTGACATCTCCAACGGATTGCTCAGGATGAATTGTTATTGGATCCATAATCATACCATTCTCAGCACGCTTTACCGAAACCACCTGTCTTGCCTGTTCTTCAACACTCATATTTTTATGAATAACGCCAATGCCTCCCTCACGAGCAATGGCCATAGCAAGAGCTTCTTCTGTAACAGTATCCATAGCAGCTGATACAATCGGACTCTTGAGCTGTATGCCAGGTGTAAAATGTGTTGAAATATCAGCTTCTCTGGGCATTATCTCGGAATAGGCTGGTATTAGCAGTACATCATCAAAAGTTAATCCTTCAGTTTCAATTTTCTCTTTGTGAAATGACATGGCTGACTTTTTTTTTGTTCTGATAAATTTGCGCTAAATTACAAAATTCTCAAAGATTTGGAGGAGTATAGAGAAATACTAAAAAAGTACTGGGGATTTACCCGGTTCAGACCACTGCAAGAAGAAATTATTCAGTCAGTTGCAGATGGAAAAGATACACTTGCCCTTATGCCAACCGGCGGCGGTAAATCTATCACTTTTCAAGTCCCGGCCATGTCAAAGCCAGGCTTATGCCTTGTAATAACTCCTTTGATCGCATTAATGCGTGATCAGGTAAGCAATTTAAGATCCAGAAAGATTAAAGCAGTTGCAATTCATTCGGGCTTATCAAGATTTGAACTCGACATTGCATTAGACAACTGCATCTATGGTGATTATAAGTTTCTCTATTTGTCTCCAGAAAGATTGGGATCTCCATTGTTCAGGAAGCGTTTGGAGAGTATGAAGATCAACCTAATTGCAGTTGATGAAGCTCATTGTATCTCTCAGTGGGGGTATGATTTCCGACCTTCATACTTGAAAATTAATGAATTAAGGGAATTATTGCCTGATGTGCCGGTTATGGCATTAACAGCAACTGCAACTAAATCTGTAAGCGAAGATATTCAGAAACAGCTTGGATTCGCAGTAAACAATACTATTCGACAAAGCTTTGAGCGTAAAAACCTGGTTTATTGGGTAAAACAGACGGAAGATAAGCGAATGTACCTCCTGAGGATTATTAAACAGCAACAGGGAAGTGCAATCATCTATGTCAGATCAAGAAAGCGATCCAGAGAAATTGCAGAGTTGCTGATTAAAGAAGGCTTTTCAGCTGATTATTACCACGCGGGTTTGACAATGGCGGAGAGAGCAAGAAAACAAGAAGAGTGGCAAAATGACACCATCCCAATAATGGTATCAACCAATGCATTTGGGATGGGGATTGATAAGCCGGATGTTAGAGTGGTGGTGCACTGGGATCTGCCCGAATCTCCTGAAGCATATTTTCAGGAAGCTGGAAGGGCGGGGAGAGACGGAAAGGAAGCTTACGCCATTCTACTTTCGCATCCTGGAGATAAAGTTTCACTCAATCAGAGCTTTAGAGTGCGATTCCCTGATATAAAAACAATCAGATCTGTCTACCAGGCTCTTGGACACTATTATCAATTGGTGACCGGAACAGGTAAAGGACAAGTTTTTGATTTTTCTCTGAGTGATTTCTCTTCGAAATTTGGATTTCATACCCTGGTAGCATACCACTCCATCAAACATATTAGTCGGGCTGGATACATTGAATTAACTGAGGAGATCGATTTGCCCGCACGATTGCATTTCAGGGTTAGCCGTGATGATTTGTATAAATTTCAGGTTGTGAACTCTCAATTTGATGGTATCATTAAGCTGTTATTAAGGCTATATGCCGGTTTGTTTAGTGATTTTATTCATATAAATGAAAGTGCAATAGCAAAGAAAGTTGGAGTAAAAGTTGAAGTGATCGAACGAGTACTGACTACACTCCATAATCGGGAAATTATCTATTATATTAAGCCAAGTCAAACTCCCAAATTAGTTTTCACCACCGAGAAATTAGAAGATAAGTCTCTGTTGCTTCCAGTTGAAACATATGCATGGAGAGAAAAAGAGTTTAGAAAGCGCTTAGATACAATGTTCTATTATTCTGAGTCAAATGAGCGTTGTAGATCTCAGATTTTACTAATGTATTTTGGTGAAAAAGATCCGTTTCGTTGTAAGCAATGTGATTTTTGTAAGGGATTGGATGAGAAAAAGCAAGTTTCAACAACAAATCTCGTAGAGAAAATCACCTCAATTCTCAAGAATGGGCCAATTGATCCGAAAAATCTTTGTCAAGAGCTCGGAGTTGATGAAGATGAAGTAAACCAAGTGCTTACATCCCTAATTGACAAAAGGGTGATTCAAATTAAGGAAGGCCAGATTATCTTTTTAGGGAAAGCATGATTAAATATTTATCAGGCTGACTTTTTTTTATAACATTGACCCCCCATATGGAGTATGCCAAAAAAATCGATAGTACAGAACTAAACCAGCTTCCATTGAAGTTTTTTAAGGGCCCAATTCATCTGGTATCAGATATTGATGATTACTTCCAGATTCTGCCCCGGCTGATGAAGATAAAAGATTTTGGTTTTGATACTGAGACACGGCCCTCATTTAAAAAAGGTCTCAAACACAAGGTTGCTTTATTGCAGTTATCATCAGCTGATGAGGCTTTCCTCTTTCGTTTGAATAAAATTGGACTCCCCGATGGTTTAATTCAAATTTTCTCTGATGAAAAAAGAATAAAAGTTGGGGCAGCTATACGGGATGATATTAAAAGCTTAATTTCAATTAAACCATTTACACCAGCTGGTTTTGTCGACCTGCAAATACAAGTTAAAGACTTGGGTTTTGAAAGTTTTAGTCTCAAAAAACTTGCCGCAATTGTGCTTGGATTTCGGATTTCAAAATCTCAGCAACTCTCAAATTGGGAGGCAAATGAGTTAAGTCCGCAACAAGCTACATATGCAGCTACAGATGCTTGGGTTTCTCTGAAAGTTTATCAGAATCTGATTAACAATCGTCATTAAATATTGTTAACTATCAATGACCAAACAAACATTCACTGAATTTGGTTTGAACCCTGAGCTGGTTGAAGCTATGACAATGATGGGCTATAAAACTCCCACTCCTGTACAGTCCCAGGCCATTCCTCCCGCAATTGAAGGTAGGGATCTGATTGCATGCGCTCAAACAGGTACTGGAAAGACAGCAGCTTTTGTATTACCCGTATTAAATAATATTATCCATCAACCAGGTAATGGTATAAAGGCACTCGTTATTGCACCAACCCGGGAATTAGCTGTGCAGATTGATCAGCAATTTCTGGGATTAGGCTATTATGCAAATGTTTGTTCTCTCGCAGTATACGGTGGGAATGACTCTGTGGGATGGGATCAGCAGAAAAAGGCTCTTACAACAGGGGTGGACGTGGTAGTTGCTACACCCGGGAGGTTAATTTCGCATTTGAATCTGGGATATGTTAATCTGAATGAAATTCGAACAGTAGTTTTAGATGAAGCTGACAGAATGCTGGATATGGGTTTCTTTGAAGACATTCTTAAAATCATGAAACATGTTTCAGCTAAACACCAAACCCTCATGTATTCAGCTACTATGCCTCCTAAAATACGGGATATGGCTAAAAAGATACTGAATGAGCCGGTAGAAATTAGTATAGCAATATCAAAACCCGCTGAGAATGTTCTTCAGGCCGCTTACCTTGTGTATGATAAAGATAAACCACAATTAATTGCCCAGCTTCTGAAGGGGAAAGATCTAAGTAGTGTATTGCTATTTGCAGCTACAAAAATTGCAGTTAAACTTGTTGCCAAAACTCTTAAAAGTCTGAAATTAACCGTTGGTGAGATTCACTCTGACCTGGATCAGAAAACAAGGGAGGAGACATTGCGACTCTATAAATCAAGAAAATTTCAGGTTCTGGTTGCTACTGATATTGTGTCGCGTGGAATTGACATTGAAGGCATTGATCTTATAATTAACTATGATGTACCCAGAGATCCGGAAGACTATGTACACCGTATCGGCAGGACAGCACGAGCAAAGCAATCTGGAGTTGCAATTACCCTGATTAATGAGAAGGATCAAAATGAATTTCAGAGAATTGAAAAGCTGATAGAGAGAGTTGTAGTTAAATCCCCAACACCTGAAGGAATACCTGACGGCCCGGCATATCAACCAATGCAGCAAAGAAGGCGGTCTCAATATAGTCGCAGAAGAAGGTAAATGATTGTAAATAATGTAAGGAGCTCAACCTCTGGTAAAGGTCAGATTGTTACTTTTCGATAGCTTCTCATTGAATACGTAAGCTCCAAGATCAAAAGCTTTTAACTGCTCAGTTTCCTCTATCTGGTTTTGAATAATAAACCTCGTCATTAAGCCTCTGGCGTGCTTACCATAAACTGTGAGAAATTTATAAGTTCCATTGTGAAAATCTTTAAATGATAGTTCCAGAACTCTCGCATTAAGTGACTTTAGCTCAATGGCTTTAGTGTATTCCTTTGAAGCCAGGTTAATGATAATACCAGAACCTTCCTGCCGGATGAATTGTTTGAAATAATTTGTTAAAGTTTTTCTCCAAAATAAATACAGATTTTCTCCCCGGCGGTTGGAAAGAGGAATGCCCATTTCAAGCCTGTATGGCTGTATATTATCCAATGGGGCAAGAACACCAAATAGTCCTGATAATATTCGCAAATGATCCTGAGCATAATTCAGGTCTTTTTCAGAAAGATTCCAGGATTCTGCCCCTCTGAATACTTCGCCTTTAAAAGTTAGTAGGGCAGGAGCATAAGCCCATGTTTCGAAGTTGCCCTGCCAAAGGTGAAAACGTTGAAAATTTAATCTCGCCAAATCAGAGTTGACAGAAAATAATTCAGAAAGTTCTTCAATAGTGTACTTTTTAAGCAAACCTGCCAGATACTGAGCCTGCTTCCTGAATACTGGTTCAGTAGGATTGATCCTCTTTTGCTCAGGATTAGTTTCCAGAGTTTTTGCCGGAGATAGCAAGATTATCATATTCTAGCAATTTTCTACCTTTGACACCTGTGTCAATAAATGTATAGTACAAAGTGTCGCAAAATATAAATATCAATTGGGAAAAGCTAAAACAGAAGCTTGATTTTTCCAGTGAGATCCAGTCTTTGCTTTTTGATCAGGCTCAAGCTGTGTATGCGAAGTTAAGCTCATCATTTAGCAATGATGAGCAGTTTGCTATCAATAAAAAGGTTGGTGGGATAAGTAATTTACTTATTGATGAAGTTGGTTTGGGTTTCACCTCAGTTATGGCTGTGATTTTATGGCCTGTTTATGATAATGACTTAATCAAAACACACGAACTTACAGAGTCGTTTGATGAAAGTATTGCAAGTATTCTGGTTGGACTTAAGAAGCTTGAAGGACTGGATATGAGCAAGACTGATATTCATTCAGAACATTTTATTCAGTTACTGTTAAGCCTGTCTTCAGATGTACGGATAATTCTTATTAAAGTCGCCGAACGTTTGTATGCAATAAGGCAAGTTGAAGATAATGAGGGTGTCAATCCCAGAGGACTAGCTAAAGAGGTTCGTGATTTGTATGCACCTATAGCCCATCGTTTAGGCTTATACTTAATAAAAAATGAATTTGAAGAGGCGGCAATTAAATATTTACAAGCTGAATCATACAGGCATATTGCCCGAAAACTTAATGAAACCAAAAAATCCAGAGAAGTTTATATTAATAATTTCGTAGAACCACTGGATAAAATGCTCAAGTCAAATGGCTTGAATTGTGACATAAAAGGAAGGCCAAAATCTATTCATTCCATTTGGAATAAAATGTCGATGCAAGAGGTTGAATTCGAAGAAGTATATGACCTATTTGCTATTAGAGTGATTTTGCATTCATCAGGATCATCAGAGAAAGCTGACTGTTGGCAGGTATATTCATATATTACAGATATCTACCAACCTAACCCAAATCGTCTGCGTGATTGGATATCATCACCCAAACCTAATGGTTATGAAAGTTTGCATACCACGGTAATCGGGCCAGATGGGAAATGGGTTGAAGTTCAGATTAGAACAAAACGGATGGATGAGATAGCTGAACATGGCCATGCAGCTCACTGGAAGTATAAAGAAAACAGGGGGATTGCGGATGATGATAGCTGGCTTGGACAGATTAAGGCAGCGCTTCAATCTCCTGAAGCAGGCGATCAGGAATCAGAACATTCCTCCAAAACAGAACTTTATTCAAATCAAATATACATTTTCACTCCCGAAAGCGATTTGATCAAATTGCGGGTAGGCTCTACTGTACTTGATTTTGCTTTTGCAGTCCATTCAAATGTTGGTGTTCATTGCACTGGAGCAAAGGTGAACGGAAAAATAGTTCCTATAAAGCATACTTTGATTAATGGTGATCAGGTTGAGATTTTAACATCTGCCCAACAAAGACCGAAAGTGGATTGGCTCAATTGGATTAAAACATCAAAAGCACGCTCCAGAATTAAGAGGTTTCTTAAAGAAGCCGACTATCAAGGTTCTGAGAAGGGGAAAGATACTCTAAAGCGTAAGTTTGAGCAATGGCGAATAAAATACGATGTTACAACCATTCACAGATTGGTGAATTTCCTGAAACTAAAAAATGCATTGGAGCTCTATCAGGAGGTAGCGGATGGTAAGGTGGACCTGACCCAGATACGTGATCTATTGAAAGATAAAGATCCGGCAGGACATTTAAAAGACAAGCCGGAGCAGGATAAATCCATTGACAGTTTTATAAAATCACCAGTAAGACAAGAAGACTACTTAATTATCGATGGCTCATTGGACAATGTTGATTATCGGCTTGCCAAATGTTGTAATCCTATTTTTGGGGACGAAGTATTTGGTTTTGTAACTGTAAGTGACAGTACCAAAATTCACAGACTGAATTGCCCAAATGCGAAGCAAATGATAAAAAGATATCCTTATCGGGTATTAAAGGTTCAATGGACTGATAAGCATGGTGATGAAGCTAATTATTCGGTTAACATCAGGATTACTGGTTTTGATGATATTGGTATTATTAATGAGATAAGCCGGGTAATCTCAGCAGATCTCAAAGTAAATATGCGAGCAATGAATGTTTCATCAGATGATGGCTTTTTTATCGGCCTGATAACTCTGGCAGTCCAGGATAAATATCATTTGGAGGTTATTTTTGCAAAACTGAAAAGAGTCAAAGGTGTAATGAACGTAATAAGGTCTGACGAACTAATATAGTATGGATAAACAATTAATCATTGCCCGTTTGGCCCGGGAAATTGGTGTTAAGGATTTCCAGGTAGCCAATACAGTTGAAATGCTGGAGCAAGGAGCAACCATTCCTTTTATTAGCAGATACCGAAAAGAAAAAACGGGAAGTCTGGATGAAGTAGCAATTTCTTCAATTCAGGATGCATGGAAAAAAGCTATGGAATTGGAAGCCCGACGTGAGACAGTATTGAAAACGATCGATGAACAGGGTCTTCTGACAAAAGAGCTGAAAAGTAGAATCGAAGGCGTCTATTCCCTTTCTGAACTTGAGGATATTTATTTGCCTTTCAAGCCGAAAAGAAAAACCAGAGCCTCAATGGCGAGAGATCTCGGTTTAGAGCCATTAGCAAAAATCATGATGGCACAACGGGAGTGGAATATGGATGAGCGAGCAGGTGCCTTTGTGAAAGATGGAGTAGAGAATGTTGAAAAAGCTCTCAGTGGAGCTCGTGACATCATTGCTGAATGGAACAGCGAGAATATCCGAATCAGACAAATGTTAAGGAGATATTTTGAGAATGATGCCCTTGTAAGTTCCTCGAAGCATTCAAAAAGCACAGATGAAGCACATAAGTATAGTGATTATTTCGAATTTTCAGAGCCAATTCGGAAGTGCCCTCCGCATCGTCTGCTTGCTGTATTCAGAGGAGAACGAGAAGGTCAGTTGAAGCTAAGTATTCAGCCTGAAGAGAGAGCAGCAGTGGAAAAAATGGAGCAGATACTAATAAAAGCTGATAATCCTGCTGCCGACCATGTGAAATTGGCCATTAAGGATTCATATAAAAGGTTGTTGGCTCCATCTCTTGAATCTGAGCTACGACAAACGAGTAGAGAGGAGGCAGATGATCATGCTATTCACGTTTTTGCCGAGAACCTTGAACAGCTGCTTCTCATGCCTCCTCTGGGGCAAAAAAGGATTATTGGTCTGGATCCTGGTTTTCGTTCTGGATGTAAGCTGGTTTGTCTTGACAGCCAGGGAGGATTGCTTCACAATGAAACCATTTTTCCTCATCCTCCACAAAACGAGAAAAAACAAGCAGCAAGAAAACTATCATCATTAGTCGAGACTTATAAGATTGATACCATTGCGATTGGAAATGGCACAGCAGGTCGTGAAACAGAACGGTTTGTACAAGATTATTTGCATTTTAACAGAGAAGTCAAGGTGTATATTGTTAATGAGAGCGGAGCATCTGTCTACTCTGCTTCATCAATTGCCCGTGAGGAATTTCCAGAGTATGACATAACCGTAAGAGGGGCAGTGTCGATCGGAAGAAGGCTCATGGATCCGCTGGCTGAATTGGTGAAGATTGATCCAAAATCAATCGGAGTAGGGCAGTATCAGCATGATGTTGATCAAAAGAAACTCCAGGATGGCCTGGCTCAGGTTGTAGAGATATGCGTAAATAAAGTAGGAGTTCATTTGAATACTTCAGGTAAATATTTACTCAGACATATTTCAGGTCTAGGACCACAGCTGGCTGAAAATATTGAGAAGCATATTCGTGAAAACGGTCCCTTTAATTCCAGAAAAGAATTGCTCAATGTTCAACGGATGGGAGCAAAAGCATATGAGTTAGCAGCTGGTTTTTTACGTATTACAAATGCTGAAAATCCTCTTGATAACACTGCAGTGCATCCTGAACAGTACAAAACAGTTCGCAGAATGGCTGAAGATCAGAATTTAAGCATGCGTGAGCTAATTGCAAACAAGCAAGTTCTCGAGAGTTTAGATTTGAAAAAGTACATGACAGAGGATGTTGGATTACCGACCTTACAAGACATCATCAAAGAACTTGAGAAACCAGGAAGAGACCCCAGAGGGATAATAAAAGTTTTTCAGTTTGATCCCAATGTTCATGCTATTCAGGACCTCAGAACTGAGATGATATTGCCGGGTATTGTGACAAACATAACTGATTTTGGTGCGTTTGTAGACATTGGAGCAAAGCAGGATGGTCTGATCCATATCTCCCAGTTGGCAGATCGTTTTATAAAACATCCAAACGAGCTTGTGAAAATTAATCAGCAACTGATTGTTCGTGTAGTGTCAGTTGATATTGAAAGGAAAAGGATTCAATTAAGCCTCCTGGGTGTTGACCAGGGATAATAACTCAGAAAGTTTGTCTATTTGGAGACTGGAGCAGCTTGAAAGCCGTTCTGGAAGATAATGCCCATTGGAATAGCTAATAAATTCAATTCCCAGATCGGCTGCAACTTCACCATCATGACAAGTGTCACCAATCATGACAATTTTACTCTTCTCCGCTTTAATTTTTGACAATAGCTCCCTGCCAAGTCCAAGTTTGCCAGCCGCATAGTGATTGTCAAGTCCTTCGAGGTGAGTGAAATAGTGCCCAATATTGTAGTGTTTGACCATTTCACTCAATACGATTTTTTCACTTGCTGATAACAGGTATTGCTTAATTCCTTTTGCATATAGCTTATCCAAAACATCAAAGGCACCATCATGCATTGAGCATGAGAACTTCCCATCATTATAAAGATTGATAAACTCCATAGCAGGAGTGGCAAAATCTTCCTTTGTAAAGTCAAATCCGGCCAGCTCGTAATAATCCTTTACCGGAAATCGAAATATTTGAAGGTATTTCTGATCATCTAATAATGGTAAGCCACGTTTGTGTAATAAATGATTGATCGACTTTAGACACAACCATCTGTCATTTAATAATGTTCCATTCCAATCCCAGATGATGTGCCGGATATTTGATAATATATTCATTACACGTGTCTCAGAATGGTTTTGCTTTTTGTCATACCTGATCCATTGTGAGACAAAAATATACTTAGAATTTTGTATGGCACCATTCTTGGCATATATCTATGAAGAATTTATTAACTACAGTTTAAATATAGAATTTGCGTGATGGTATGGTTCTCTAAATATGCTGAAAGTCAAGTGGTGGGAGCATGTTGTAATCAGGATGGGTTTTGTCCTACTCACAATAATACTTTGCATTTAGAGTCCAGATTATGGAATAGTGAAGTTGAATATTGGAAATATATGATATTGTGAATCCTACTCAAATATATATTGTTGCCTTATTGATGATATCGGTAATTGGATCAGGACTTATGGTTCTGGGTTGGATTAAACGACAACAACCAATGGGGAAAAGCTATTCAGGGCTAATGATGGTTATTACCATATGGATTATCTTATTTGCAATTGTATTATCTCTGCCTGAATATATCAAAGCTGTTAGCGCTTTAGAGTATCTTACAATGTTAGCTTTACCGGTTGTTTGGCTGGTTTTTGCCTTCAATTTTGCTGGTATCAAGTTTTGGGCTACTCCTGGTGGAATAGTCATAATGCTGATAATTCCGGTGTTATTATTCCTGGGTTCGATACTTGATCCCAATTGTCCCTTGTTATTTAATCATTATGTTTTCTTTCAACAATCGCATCAGCCTCCAACGGCCGATGGCACTAAATTATGGTTGATAACACATATAGTTGTTGCTCTGGCTTATTTTATTCTTGGTACTTATCTGGTATTGAAAAAGATTAACCAAAGTCCTCAAATTCAATCGAAGCAGGCTTTTGTCTTGTCAATGGGGATTCTTGTTCCATGGATTGGGAATATCACCTTTATTTTCAGGATTTCTTCAGTTTTCCCACAATTGGATCTTGCTCCTTTTGTATTTGTTCTTGCAGGATCATTATTAGCATGGGGATTGTTCTACAAACGGTTTGATTCAATTTTAAGAATGGCACAGGAAACCATGATAGAGCGAATGACTGACGGAGTTATAATTCTGGACAATCAAAGTTGGATTCTGGATATGAATATATCTGCCCAGAAAATATTCATGACAACAAAAACCGGAATGATTGGTCAGCCAGTGCAAGGGCTGTTTAAAGTTTGCCCGGAATTATACCCATTTGTAAGAGAGACTTCGAAGAAGAATCAAGATATTACTATTCCTCAAGGTAATAAGAAACGTTTTTATAACCTGAATATAAGCCCAATATATGCATCAAAAGGAATTCTCGCAGGGAAAATATTTCTTTTCAAAGAAATAACGGAACTGAAAGAGACAGTTAAAAGATGGGAAGATGCAAAAAATAAAGCCGAGGGAGCAGATGCATTGAAAACGGCATTTCTGGCTAATATGTCGCATGAGATAAAAACTCCTATGAATGCGATTATTGGTTTTTCAAATCTGCTGAACGATGAGGAGACAACAGAAGCTGAAAGAGTAGAATTCGTTGATTATATCAGGAATAGCGGATCTTCACTACTTCGCTTAATAGACGATATCATTGATATCTCAAAGCTGGATGCAGATCAGATTGTTCTAAAACAAGAATCATTCTTGCTCCGACGATTACTGAGTGAGTTATACGCACAATTTAGTGAGGAAGTGGAAATATTAGGAAAGCACTCTCTTGAATTGATTATTAATCATGAAAATACCATGTCGGATATTGCCATAATAGGGGATAAAGATCGACTTCGTCAGGTTTTAAGTAATCTTATTGATAATGCCATTAAATTCTCAGATTCAGGTAAAATAGAATTCGGATATACCATGAATGATTCAAGGCAACTTGAATTTTATGTTACAGATTCGGGTATCGGCATACCATATGAGAAACAAGAAGTGATCTTCCAAAGGTTTGGTCGGGTTGCAACTTCTACACGACAGGATTACAGAGGGACAGGTTTAGGCTTAACTCTTAGTAAGGCCCTGGTCAAATTATTTAATGGCCGTATCTGGGTTCAATCAACTTATGGTAAAGGGACGAGCTTCTATTTTACACATCCTGCAATAATAGACAAGGATTTTACTCTGCCATCTGTTCCGGAATCAAAACTGGAAATGAAACCTGCCCAGGCACCAATAGTGCAAGCAGAACCTGTATCAAAACCTGTTGCGGAACCAGAACCTGTACCAGTACCAGTACCTGAACCTGTATCAAAACCTGTTGCGGAACCAGAACCTGTACCAGTACCAGTACCTGAACCTGTGCCAGAACCAGAAGCTGTACCAGAACCAGAACCAGAACCTGAGCTAGAACCAGAAGCTGTACCAGAGCTTGTACCATCACCTGTGGCAGAAAACATACAAGAACCAATTCCGGTTGAGCCGGGAATAGTTTTTGAAGAGAGTCACGCACCAAAACACAGCATTGAAGAAGAGGTAAAAGAATTAAGCGGAAATTTAGTGGTTTTGGAATACGATGATATGTCTTACCTTTTTATTGAAATGATTTTGAGACCAACCAAAATCAATATTATTCGGGCAAAGTCACTTCGTCAAACCATGAACCTCCTTAAGTCTGGTACAAGAGCTGATGGAATTATTGTTTCATCAGAAGTGCCCGATGCAAAACTCAGTGAGGCTTGCAAGCTTTTAAGACAAAGGCAGCCCCGATCAGTAATTATTGCTCTTACTCCATTTGCCAGTCCGGCGAAAAGAAAACAATGCATGGATGCTGGAAGTTCGTACGTACTTGCTAAGCCCATCAAGCAAAAAGACTTGCTTGCAGCCATCCAGAATATTGCATCTTTTAATGAAATCTACAGGTAGTTTGTTATTTTTGGGGCGAACAAATCTGTGGTATTTTGATATATCCTAAAAACCTGGAAAAGAAAATTGGTTTCGATCTAATCAGAGATCGACTCAGTTCATACTGTGATACCAGTTTAGGGAAAGAAGAATGTTATTCCTTTTCTTTCTCAAGCGATATTGCTGAGATAAGAATAAAGCTCGAAGAAACTCAGGAATTTACTGAGCTTCTGAGCTTTGAGAGGAGCTTTGAATGGTATCCTACGCAAGATTTGCGAGAAGCATTGAAAACTGCTTCTGTTCCTGGTATTTTCTTAAACCTTGAAGATTTTGTTTCCATCCGGGAGAATTATCGATCAGTTAAGAAGATTCTTACTTTCTTTTCTAAAACAAAGCCAGAGCAGTATCCCAGACTAAAATATCTAACTAAAAGCATCCAGATATTTCCGTTTATTCAGGATAAGTTGGATCAAATAATTAGCAAAACCGGCCAGATAAGAGATAATGCATCACAAGATCTTTTATCAATTCGGAAATCAATTTCGCAAAAGAATAATAACCTGAGCCGTAGAATCAAGAGAATTGTAGATCAGGCACAATCTGATGGCTGGGTTGACCAGGATACTAGTCCAACCATCCGGGAGGGAAGACTTGTTATCCCTGTTCCTGCTGCAAATAAGCGAAAACTCAGTGGATTAATTCATGATGAATCAGCTACAGGGAAGACTGTGTTTATCGAGCCGGTTGAAATGGTTGAACTGAATAATGAGATCAGGGCACTTGAAATTGCTGAAGGTCGGGAAATTATTAAAATCTTGCAGACACTCACCGATTCTTTAAGACCATATTTTGATGATATTCTCACATGGCCTGTGTTGATAGCTGCCTTTGATTTTATCCGTGCAAAATCAAAATTGTCAAAGGAATGGGAGGGGAGAGCAATAGCTCTGGCTGACGAGGAGCTTATTGACTGGAGGCAGGTACGTCATCCATTGTTGGTATTGACTTTCAAAAAGGAAGGAAAGAAAGTTATTGCTCAGGATATTCAACTCAACCAGGATGACAGGATATTACTGATATCAGGGCCCAATGCAGGAGGGAAATCGGTATGTTTGAAGACGGTGGGGCTGGTTCAGTATCTGATTCAATGTGGCTTGTTGCCACCGCTTGCTGAAGGATCAGTAACACGTATTTTTGAGCAGATATTCATTGATATAGGAGACGAACAATCAATTGAAAACGATTTGAGTACTTACAGTTCACATTTGCTGAATATGAAGTACTTTCTTCGCTCAGCAGGGCCTGATAGTCTTATGTTGATTGATGAATTTGGAACAGGTACAGAGCCCCAGCTGGGAGCTGCTCTTGCTCAGGCTATGCTCAGACAGCTTAATGCAACAGGAGGGTATGGAGTTATTACAACCCATTACTCTAATCTAAAACATTTTGCAGCCCATGAGCCAGGTATTATTAATGGAGCTATGCTATATGATGCCCAAAAGTTTGAGCCTTTGTTTCAGCTGGAGATTGGTAAACCTGGTAGTTCATTTGCTTTTGAGATTGCACGGAAAATTGGATTACCCGATGCTATTTTAGATGAGGCAAAGAATGAGGTTGGAACGGATACTATTATGTTTGATAAGCATCTCAGGGAAATCTCACGTGACAAAAGATACTGGGAGAACAAACGAAAAAAAATCAGAAAATCTGAAAAGCAACTTGAGGATCTCATATTAAATTATGAGGCGCAGATAAAAGATATGGAGAAGCAGCGCAAACAAGATGTTAAAAATGCACGTAAAGAATCTGAAGATCTGCTGAATAAGATTAATAAAAGGATTGAGAATACAATTCATGAAATAAGAACTCATCAGGCGGAAAAGGAAAAAACCAAGGAAGCCAGAAAGTCACTGGAATCGTTCAAAGATTCTGTAGCGAAGGATTTTAGTCAGCAGGAGGATAATATAGGAAGGGATGTAGACGAATTAAAGAGAAAGCAACAATCGGTAAGAAGGAAAACAGGGATTAAAGCAGAAATAATTCCGGATGTTGATGAGAAAAAGAAAGAACTTAGCATAATACCTGGCCAGAAGGTAAGAATATGGAAACAGGGTACTGTTGGGGAGGTTCTTAAAGTAAATCCCAGCTCAATATTGTTAAGTATTGGCGAGATGATGACAACGATGCCCAGAGAGGACCTTGAAATTATATCAGAAAAGGAATACAAATCCTCATTGGGTTATAAAACCACTGGAACAGCTAGTTCAGCTTTTTTTGACCTTGATAACAGAAGATTGAATTTTTCTCCTAATGTTGATATCAGAGGACAAAGGGCAGATGAAGCAGTAGAAAAAGTCCAGAATATGATAGATGAGGCTATCATGTTGTCAGAAAAAGACTTAAGGGTACTGCACGGAAAGGGTAATGGTATATTGAGGCAGGTTATCAGACAGTATCTATCCACTGTTGACGTAGTATCTAAATTTCAGGATGAAGATATCCGCTTTGGGGGGACAGGAATTACCCTTATTCATCTTGAATTTTGAAGAAGAGTCAAATTATTCAAAATAAATGTTCGGGAACAGCTTATGCAATTTGTTCCTTATATATAATTAGGCCATTTTTATGCACGCAAAAAATTACCGGTCATGCAAAAAATAAACGACTTTCTGACTTCAATTGATGGATTCATCGGAGGATCTCAATGGTTTGTATTTCTGCTATTGGGAGTAGGTCTTTTCTTTACCATTTATCTCAAGTTTCCCCAATTCCGATACCTGAAGCATAGTCTGAGAATCGTCAGAGGCAAATTTGATCGGAAAGAGGATAAAGGTGATACATCACATTTTCAGGCCCTTACTACGGCCTTATCAGGTACAGTTGGTACTGGAAATATCGCGGGAGTGGCTTTTGCGATTCATCTTGGTGGGCCAGGAGCCTTATTTTGGATGCTAATGACTGCTCTGGTTGGTATGTGCACGAAATTTGTGGAGGTGACTCTTTCGCATAAATACAGGGATTTTACACCGGACGGAATGGTTTCAGGTGGTCCTATGTATTATATGAAAAAGCGACTTAATATTAAGTTGCCAAGTGGAAAATTGCTTCAAACTGGTAAGTGGCTGGGAATATTCTTTGCAATTGCAACTGTGTTATCTTCATTTGGTACTGGTAATCTTCCCCAAATTAATAGCATAGCTAGTTCAGTAAGTGCGACTTTTGGAGTAAAGGAAATTGTTACCGGTGGTGTTTTAGCAGTATTGCTTGGTTTCGTAATTATCGGTGGTATTAAAAGAATTGCCAAGGTTACTGAGAAGCTTGTTCCCGGAATGGCATTGATATATTTTGTCGGAGCATTATTGGTTATTGGATTCAATTATCAAAATATCATACCAAGTTTTATTTCTGTGTTTGAGGATGTTTTCTCTGGTACCGCAGCTGCAGGAGGATTTCTTGGAGCAGGTTTTGCATTTGCTTTCAACAGAGGTGTTAACAGGGGATTGTTTTCAAATGAAGCTGGTCAGGGTTCTGCACCAATAGCACACGCCGCTGCTCGTGCGCATGAGCCAGTATCAGAAGGTTTGGTTGCTATACTGGAACCTTTTATTGATACTATCATTATTTGCACTCTGACAGGCTTGGTTATTTTATCTTCCGGCGTCTGGACAGAGAAAATTCATAATTCTTTCCAGATGGCTGATGTCATAGTTCTTGATGGACAGTATCAGCAATCTAATGCTGATGACGTTGCCCTTTTATCAGATTATTTTAATAACAAGGAGGAAACTCCAGGGTTTAATGGTAATATTCAGATTGTAAATGGTGAAATACAAGGAGATGTAACACTACTGCACGCCAGAAGTCTTGCTGAAAATATTCTTTTTCTAAAGGATGGAGACAATTACAATGGATTGGTTCCGGTTGAAGATGGCTCAATTAGATTTGGTGAAGGAAACTATGAAATAACGGGTGAATCGCTGATACATAGTGCTCCATTGACCACCGAAGCATTTAAAAAGAGCTGGATGGGAGATTGGGGTAAATATATAGTAAGTATCGGCCTACTTTTGTTTGCGTTTTCTACAGCGATCTCCTGGTCGTACTACGGCGGAAGAGCAATGACCTTTTTATTTGGAACAAAATCTGTTATTTACTACAGAATTCTGTATGTAATAGGATTCTTCCTGGCATCTTTTACTGATACAAGCATTATTTGGACGCTCTCTGGTATCACGATTGCATTTATGACGATACCAAACCTGATCGGAATCTTCAGCCTTCATAAGGAAATGAGACAAACTGTGAAGACCTATTGGGTGGATTTCGCAAAGGAGCATCCTGACATTAAGATTCCGGAGAAGGTAGATTAATACCCGTACCGATTTGTTTTCTTATTATATTTGCTTGTTAACCATACCCTATACTTATGAACAAGCAGGTAAAAATACTATCCCTATTAATTGCCATTGTAATGATAGCAAGTTGCCAAAATCCTACAGGAAAGAAACAAACTGATTTTTCAGATCCTCCTGTAGTGGCTAAGAAAGCCACTGAATTGACTGAACATGGTGATACCAGAATCGATAATTATTATTGGCTCAATCAAAGAGAGAATCCGGAGGTAATCGATTATCTAAATGCTGAAAATGACTATACCCAAATGGTTATGGCCAGTACGGAGACTTTCCAGAATGATTTATTCGAGGAGATTGTTGGTAGAATAAAGCAGGACGATGAGTCGGTTCCTTACCTTGACAATGGGTATTACTATTACAGTCGATTTATTGCAGGAGGCGAGTATCCTGTGCATTGTCGAAAACAAGGAAGCCTTGATGGAAAGGAAGAAATACTCCTGAATGTTAATATTCTGGCCAAAGGATACACTTATTATGCTATTGGAGGAATGTCAGTAAGTCCTGATAATACCCTTCTGGCTTTTAGCGTTGATACCGTAAGTCGCAGAAAATATACTGCTTATGTGAAAAATCTTGTCACGGGTGAGATTTATTCAGATGCTATTGAAGAAACCACAGGAGGCGTAGCCTGGGCAAATGATAACAAGACTTTCTTTTATACACGTAAAAACCCTGTGACACTCAGGTCAGAATCTATCTTCAGACATCATTTGGGAGAAGCTGGCGATATGGATTGGAATATTTTTTATGAGTCTGATGAAACATTTAGTGTTAGAGTTGGCAGGTCAAAGTCGGGTGATTATTTATTCATCAGTTCAACTAGCACCCTGTCAAGTGAGTTTAGCTATCTGGATGCAAATGATCCGGATGGATCTTTCAGTGTTTTTCATTCACGTGAGAGTAATCTTGAGTATAGCATTGATCACTATAAAGACCATTTCTACATTCTGACTAATCTTGATGCAGAGAACTTTCAACTGATGAAAACTCCTGTTACAGAAACTGCTAAGGAAAATTGGGTGAGTGTAATTCCTCATCGGGCTGATGTTTTACTGAATAGCATGGTATTGTTCAGTGACTATTTGGTTTTATCAGAAATGAGCAATGGCTTGCCAATGATCAGAATAATTAGTCACAAGAATGGATCAGACAGCTACCTGCCATTTGAAGAAGAAGCTTACTCGGCCCGAACATCAGTTAATCGTGATTTCGATACTGATATACTACGATTTTCATATAGCTCCCTTACAACACCAAATTCAACATATGACTATAACCTGGATACAGGAGAGAAGACTTTGCTGAAAAGGGATGAAGTAGTTGGAGGGTATTCTCCGGGGGACTACCAAACTGAGCGAAAATGGGCTAGTGCTGAAGATGGGACTAAAATACCCATTTCAATAGTATACAAGAAGGGCTTTGAGAAAGATGGAACTCATCCGGCAATGCTATATGCTTATGGATCATACGGTTCGAGTATGAGTCCGTCATTTCGCTCTGATCGTCTGAGTATGCTTGACAGGGGGTTTGTTTACGCAATTGCTCACATCCGGGGAGGACAGGAAATGGGACGTTATTGGTATGAGGATGGAAAATTACTCAAGAAGATAAACACCTTCACAGATTTTAACGATTGTGCGCAATTTTTAATTACTGAAAAGTATACCAGTACTGAAAAACTCTTTGCGAAAGGTGGCAGTGCAGGAGGTTTATTGATGGGAGCCATTTTAAATATGCGTCCTGATCTGTATAAAGGAGTTATTGCAAATGTGCCTTTTGTTGATGTAGTCACAACAATGTTAGATGAATCAATTCCATTAACTACCAGTGAATATGATGAGTGGGGTAATCCCAACAATAAAGAGTATTATGATTATATGCTCTCTTATTCTCCTTATGATCAGGTATATTCAACAGACTATCCAGCTATTCTTGTAACTACTGGTTTACATGATTCTCAGGTACAATATTTTGAGCCTGCTAAATGGGTTGCAAAGCTTCGGAAGCTAAAAACCGATAACAACCTCTTATTGCTACATATAAATATGGAAGCAGGTCATGGAGGAGCAAGTGGAAGGTTCAAAAGATATAAGGATGTTGCACTGGAATATGCATTCATCTTTGATCTCCTCGAAATAAAAGAATAGTTTTTATGTTGTACAATAGATGCGGGCAGATACGGCATAATAGTTGTACGATTGTCAGCCTATGAAGTTTCCTTTTATTACTCTTGTATTGCTCCTGTGTGTAACGATAAATTCGTATACTCAGAATTTAAAAGTCCTGGATGCGAATAATTTACAGCCGATTCCTAATGTGTTTGTATTTTCAGATGAGAAATCTACTGTTACAGATGAGAATGGAGAAGCTGATATTCTGATTTTTGAAACTTCGGATTCTATCAGGTTTCAGCATCGATCATATAAGTCGGCACATTTCTCTCTCAGTGAGGTTAAGGTTTTCGGTGGCGTCATATATCTTGAAGAAGATCTTCTGAGAGTTAATGAAGTACTGGTCTCAGTAAATCGATGGGAACAGAACAAACGTGAAATTCCGAATAAGATAGAAGCAGTTCGCAGTAAAGAAGTCAATTTCTATAATCCTCAAACCGCAGCTGACCTTGTAGGATTATCAGACCAGGTTTATATACAAAAAAGTCAGTTAGGAGGGGGAAGTCCTATGATCAGAGGCTTTTCAGCTAATCGTGTTTTGTTGGTAGTAGATGGAGTAAGACTAAATAATGCGATATACCGTTCAGGTAACCTGCAAAATGTTATTACAATGGATCCTCAGATAATGGATAATTCAGAAGTAATCTTTGGGCCTGGTTCCGTAATATACGGTAGTGATGCTATAGGTGGAGTGATGGATTTTCATACGCGACAAGTAAAATTGTCAACCTCTGATGATGCATATTTGAGACTTAATGCACTGTCACGCTTTAGCTCTGCAAACATGGAAAAAACAGGTCACCTTGATTTTAGTTACGGAAAGAAACGATGGGGCATGTTATCAAGTGTGAGTTTTTCTGATTTTGACGACCAGATTATGGGTGTCGGAGGATTTCCTGACTATGAATTACCTATGTATGTCAGGGTGTATAATGATCATGATTCTATTTTTCTCAATACAAAACCAAATAAGCAGGTTGGATCAGGCTATAGTCAGATGAATCTGATGCAGAAATTCAGGTTCAGGCCTAGCAAATCTCTTGATATTATTTATGCTTTTCATTATTCCCGCAGTAGTGAAGTGCCCAGGTACGACAGACTCTTTCAAATGTCGGATGATAAGCCAAAATATGCAGAGTGGTATTATGGACCTCATAAATGGCTTATGCATACTTTGGGTGCCGAACTTACTGATACTACTCCTTTATTTGATCAGGTTAGAGTGACCTTGGCATATCAGGCTTACTCAGAAAGCCGGCATGATCGAAGGCTGGGAGATGACTGGATCAGAGAGCGATATGAATATCTGGATATTGGCAGTATTAATGTTGATTTAGACAAGAAAATCAATGCAAAGAATGAACTATTCTATGGAGTTGAATGGACCTCCAACAGGGTCTTTTCTCTTGGGATGTCCAGAAATGTTTATACAGATGAATTAATGTCTGAATCAAGTCGATATCCAGATGGTGGTACTTTATATCTTAACTCGGGAGTTTATTCGGGATTGAAGAATTATATTTCTGATAGATTAACGTTGGTTACAGGTCTTAGGGCCAATTATGTTAGCCTGAACTCCAAGTTTATAAGTAAACAATTCTTTAGTTTTCCGTATAATGAGATTGCCATTAGTAATATGGCTTTCAATGGTAGTATTGGAGTTGCCTGGGTGCCAAGTGACGATTGGCAATTCAATACCAATTTGTCTTCAGGCTTTCGTGCCCCTAATCTTGATGATGTAGGAAAGGTTTTTGATTCTGAGCCTGGTAATGTTATAGTACCAAATGGAGACCTCCGTCCTGAATATGCAATAAACGCTGATATTGGCGTAATTAAACTTTTGGGAGACAAAGCAAAGCTGGATGTGACCGCTTTCTATACTTACCTCTTTGATGCAATGGTACGTCGTGATTATAGTTTCAACGGCCAGGATTCCATATTTTACGATGGTGAACTTAGTAAAGTTGAAGCAATCGTGAACGCTGATTGGGCTCATGTATACGGTGTGTCAGCTTCAATAAACTGGAATGTAATTAGTAACCTGTTTCTCAAATCAAGCATAACTGCCACATATGGTGAAGATTCCGGATCAGTCCCTTTAAGGCATGTTGCTCCTGTTTTTGGAGCAAGTCATCTGATCTATCAAAAAAATAAATTCAAGGGAGATTTTTTTATCAGATATAATGGAACAAAGATTCACGATCAAATGTCTCCATCAGAATTGGCAAAAGAATATATGTATACGCTAGATGAAAATGGAGAATTATTTTCTCCCGGATGGTATACTTTAAATATTAATGTGGCTTACCAACTTCAATCGTTAATACAAATAAATGCAGGGATTGAAAACCTTCTTAATACACGCTACAGACCTTATAGCTCAGGAATAGCTTCTCCCGGACGCAATTTCATGCTAACTGTCAGAGCAAGTATTTAGTCTGATCTATTTTCTATTGTGGGTCTCCGGATCTGAAGGTACGATCCGAAGGTTAAATTTTTCTCCAATTTTATATTTTCTGACCTGAAAAAGTGGTAACACCAGGCCAGCAGCTAATAAACTTCCTGATGTTATTAAATTACTGCGCGACCATATAGGCCTGATTGAATTTATCAGTGCGTTAAATCCGGTCATAAGCAAGAATGCAGGACCAGCCAGTTGTAATATGGACCCACCTGTTTTGAAATTGAATGATTTACGGTAGAAATAGACAGTGTTAATCTCACTAATTGGGAATACCTCACTGCGAATAACTATAAAATCCTCTCCAATAGCCTCCAGCTGACCAATAACCGGAGTTTCAAGATGATTTCGCTTGAAGCGGATGGAATCCCCTGTCAGATAATGATGCTTGTTCTTATAGCTTTTTCTTAGTATAAGATGATTTTCATATTGAGCCTGACAGGACACCGGAAGTAAAATTGCCGTTCCGAGAGTAATAGCTAGCAGCAGAAAGATCAGTTTGTTCATCCGTGTGTGTGTTAAAATATTTTTCCTTTTGTCATGCTCGGTTCATAGTAAAACCTATTTGCATGCTCTTAGCATTTCACGTTTTCCTGGTGGACCCTCAATTCGTTCAACAGTAAATCCACATTCTTTTAAATTCCTTCGAACCTGGCCTTTGGCACTGTAGGTGACTAGCTGCCCGTTTTGTACTAAGGCATTATAAAAGAGTTTCAGAGTGCTGAACTCCCATAAATCAGGTTGAACCTCTGGCCCGAATGCATCATAATACACAAGATCGAAATTGTTTTTGAAAGAAAGGTCATGACAATCAGCAATAATTTTCCGGAAATGAAAAGCACCAGATATTTCGATAGTTTTATCTTGACCTGATGTATGCATTTGAAGAAATGCATCTCCCGATTGTTTTAAAAGGGCAGGGTAGTTAAGTTGCTCATATTCTTCAGCAGCCAGTGGATACTTTTCTATAGTTGTATAGAGCACATTTAGATTCCTGTTCCGGGTGGCAATATAAGTAAGAAAAGCATTCAGGCCTGTACCAAATCCCAATTCAAGAATCCTGATGTGTTTTCCGGCAAAGTTATCAAGGCCTTTTTGTATAAACACATGTTCTGATTCCTGAATTGCACCATGTTTTGAATGATAGGTTTCATCCAATCCTTCAACCTTAAGACTATGAGAACCATCCTCAGTTACGAATAATTTGCGATCCATGATAGCTGGTAAATATACTAATTGTTGACTGTGAATTTACTCAAAACCCAAATTGCATCATTTCTTTTACCTGCTGAAATGCAGCGGTGATCAAACAAATAAACTGAGAAAATAAAACAAAGTCTTGCCGTCGGTTTTCGGCAAGATTTTTTCTTATTATTGTAGCCAAATTGTGGATGATATGAAAAAGACGTATGGAATACTGTTGGCTGTACTACTAACTACAGGCTCATTAATTGCTCAGGACTATCTGAATCCAAATCCTCCTATGATCAAGGGTTATAAGGATCATCCTGGAAAAGTATTTAAAAACCACTATTTTAATTATATCACTGTCAAGGATGAAACCGGTGAAAATGAGCGCCAATCAACCGGGCATTATTGGGAAGTCACTTATTCTTTTGATTCAGTATTCAGACAAAAAAGACGGATTCAGGATTTTATGACTCAGCAACTTAATGATCTCGGTGCGAAACTGTTCTTTCAGGATACCAGTAGCATTCATTTTGCAATACCACGTGAGACGGGAGGAAACTTATGGGGGAAAGTTCTTCTCACAAGTGACAAAGTTTACAGACTAAAATTGATTGAAGAGAGAGTGTTTGTTAATAAGCTTGAATTTGATGTTGAGGCTGAATGTAAGTATGACGAATATGTTGAATCAGTTGAGCTTCCGCCACGTATTAACTTCATTCCGGGATCAGTGATCGCCAGATCGAGATATAGCAAATTCAATCACTTTAATATTAATTATGTATCAAAAGATAAAATCTCCTATCAGCAAACTTTGATGGGACCTTATTGGGATCTTAAGATTAACGTGATAAATGAGCAAGGGCAGGTAGATAAGCGTATATCAACAGTTGAAGTACTCGAAAGTTATTATCGCTCTACTCTTAAAGCTAAGGGTACAATAATAAAAAGTAGGTCGAGAGAGCTGATTTTTAATTTGCCTGCAGATGATGAAAAAACGCTTTGGGTTCGTGTTATGGCTTCTCTGGATGGCACTTATTTCCTCCGGATGGTTTTACAGGATAATGCTGATGCAACTCTTCCAAAAAGTTTGATTGAACGCAAGGCAGACTCAAAGAAAACCAAGGGATAGGGCATTATCCAAATCATTGATTAGATCACGGGGGTCGTCCAATCCGACATATAACCTGATCATATTAATTGGTAAACCGGAGTGTTCCTGTTTTACCATGAGCGATACCGCTGGAAAAACTAAAGATTCATGTCCTCCCCAGGAAACGGCAAGAGTGAATTGCTTTAAGCTATTACAAAATTTCTCAATTTGAGCGGGATCATTCGTTTTTAGAAATACTGAAACCAGTCCTCCGCCAAGTCTCATTTGCCTTTTAGCTAGTTCATGATTAGGATGATCAGGTTCAAAAGGGTGAATGATACCTTCTATTTTTGGATGTTGCAGGAGAAATGCTGAAATAGTTTCTCTGGTTTTTTCCAGATGATTAAGTCTTATTGAAAGGGTTCTTAAACCACGGATAAGAAGCCAGGCGGTATTAGGAGACATGATTGCCCCAAGGTTCATATACTCTTCTTTAAATAACCCTGATAGGATTTCTGATGGGCCACAAACTACTCCCCCAACAAGATCACTGTGTCCGCCCAGGTATTTTGAAGCTGAATGAACGATGAGATCTATACCAAATTGTGATGGATTTTGTCCAAGCGGACTGGCAAAAGAATTGTCACAAATGGTTCGGATATTTCTTGACCTTGCTATTTCACTAATAGATTTTAAATCCTGGATAGAAAAAAACCATGAACTGGGGCTTTCAAGGTATATCAGTTTAGTATTAGCTTGTATTATTGAGTTTAACTCGGATAAATCATTTCCATTGAAGTAGCTTGTCGTAATACCGAATCCTGGTAAATACTGATCAAAAAACACTTTTGTCCATCCATATACTTCTTCAATAGCAATAATATGGTCACCAGCTTTAACACTATTTAATATGCTACAGGTTATGGCAGCTATTCCGGAACTGAAAGCCAGGGCATCTTCGGTCTTCTCAAGTGAGGCCATTTTTTTCTCAAATAGTCTTACTGTCGGATTATTGCCTCTTGAGTATACTGAAATTTCCTTTTCGCTCTGTAGAGCATGCCTCATCGCATCAACAGTTTGAAATCTAAAATTACTGGTTTGGTAAACAGGTGGAGAAAAAGCATTTATAAACTCAGGCTCATTCTCCCCATGGTGAAGTATTATTTCCTCTTCAGTCATTTGTTCGATTGTTTTGATTTGTTCTTAAAATATCTGAATATAGGATAGGCAATAATCAATAGTGCGAGACCAGCGTATGCCTGAGCAGGTTTTTCAAAGAAAGTATTTATCACAAAACCAGTTGTGATAATAATGAAAATAATAGGAGTGACAGGATAAGCAAAAGTTTTGACAGGTCTATGTACCTTTGGGTATCGTTTTCTGAAAACAAAAATTGTCGTGGCTGCCATTGCGAAGAAGATCCAATCAGTGAAAACTACATAAGTAATTACTTCTTCGAAAGTACCCCAAAGAAGTAATATTACAATTGCGAGTGCTGATTGAACCAGAATTGCGTTAACAGGAGTATGATATTTTGGACTAATCTTAGCCATTCCTTTGAAAAATAGTCCATCATTTGCCATTGCGTAATATATTCTGGGACAGGTCATCGTATAAATACCTGCTGTTCCAAAAACTGATACTGCTATAAGAACGGCGACCAGTGCACCACCAATTGAGATAACTTTTGAGATGGCATCAGCTGCCAGCGAATCAGATTGTGACAATTCAACAATCGGCATAAGGTGCAGATATCCAATATTGGTTAATATGTAAATTACAGTTACCACAATCGCTGCAATTACCATAGCCTTGGGAACATTTCTGGCAGCGTTCTTTGCTTCACCAGAAAGAAAGCTGGTATGTTGCCAACCACCAAAAGACCATAACACACCTACCAGAGCGAGTCCAAATGCTTTAATTCCAATATTACCTTCCATCTTTATCGACTGAAGACTCCAGTCATTCAGGTTAGCATCTCCAGCAAATAATCCAACTGCAATAACTGCCAAAATTCCAATAATCTTAAATCCACTAAATACATTTGCAAAATATTCTGAAAATTTTACTCTGAATAAATTTATCAATGTCACTAGAATAATTACTGATATAGCAACTATCGTAGTCAATTGTCCTTCAAGAGGAAAGAAGAAACCCAGATAGCTTGCAAAAGCGATACTCAAAGCTGCAAGAGCACCAGTATTTATTACTGTTAGGTAAGCCCATCCATATAAGAAACCAACAAAATCGCCATATGCTTGTTTCAGGTAAATGTATACGCCGCCAGCTTGTGGAAAGATGGAGCCTAATTCAGCAAAGGTTAAAGCACCTGTAAGTGTAATTAAGCCTCCAATAAGCCAAACTGCCATTATAAACCAAACATTGGGTAGGTATGCGGCAATAAGAGATGGAGTTAAGAAAATACCTGATCCGATACAGGAGCCTATCGCGATCATAGTTAGACCGTATAGACTTAGCTCCTTTCTGAGTTCTGTCATTTTAATATATTTGCAAATTATTTTTACAACTTATGCGTGATAAACGGAATGCATTTCCAGATAATGGAATAACCACTTTGTATGTAGGGTGTGCTAAAGGCCAGGAAGAGAGCGAAGTAAGATGTTTATTGCACTTATGGTTCATCGTTTGATTACCTGTTATCAGAGAATAATTAAAAATTAAAGCCATGACACACAGAACAGGTAAAGTTATTGGAAAACGCAACAAATACGGTGTATTTGGAAGAAAAAAGTATTTTGTAAGCGTACAGTTTGAGCAAAAGTTTGACAGGCAGGGAAATGATAAGTATGAGTATGAAGTGAATGCTGATTTGTTCAATGATATCGTAGTTGGTGCCTTTGTAAGGGGTGAATTTGAACAGGTACCTGAAGGTTTACGCCCATTGTATTTCTATTAGAATAAAGCCCGGCAATTGCAGGCTATTTGTGCACGAAGCGAGAACTATTAACAAATATTGTAGCACATATTAAAAAAAGCTCTATATTTAGTTAACAATACAGAACAAAGTTATGGCTAGTCGGAAAGACTTAAAAAAGGACATCGATTATTTAGTTTTTGAAATTATAGCTGATTGCTATGGTTGCATTTATGAAAATCCGGAGATGGATTTATCAGGATTTGAAGAAATTATAAATGATTCAATTCATCTTAAAGAAAGTTTGATAGTTCGGATAAATCAGTACGATCCAGAGGAGAATGGCAATTCTCGGAAGTATTTTAAATCAATACGTATTGATTTGGTGAAAGGATTGAAAGCCGGATATGAGAAACTCAACAGCATCGTGGGATGATGCCATAATAATCACAGGTGCTCGGGAAAATAATTTGAAGGATATCAATCTTCAAATCCCAAAAAACAAATTTATTTTAGTTACCGGAGTCTCAGGATCAGGGAAATCTTCTTTGGTTCATGATGTTATTGCAAGCGAAGGGAAGCGCAGGTTTTTAGAACAGCAAAATCCTCGCATAAGAACAGTACTTGCTGGTATTCATCCACCTGATGTTGATAAGATAACAGGGATGAGTCCGGTCATTTCTCTTGATCAGCTTACTGGCACACATTCAATTCGTTCAAGTATAGGCACGTTTAGTGGTTTGTATGATCATTTAAGACTTCTTTTTTCACGATATGGGCTCATTAATAAGACTGAAAGATCTGTATTGAGCAGATCTCATTTTTCTTTTAATCTTGCCGCAGGTGCTTGTGAACACTGTCAGGGTTTAGGAGAAGAGGAATATATTGACCCTGATACTTTTATTGATTATCCGGAGAAATCACTTCTTAATGGAGCGCTAAGCTTAACAACCCCAACTGGTTATGTAATCTACTCTCAGGTAACATTGGATGTTCTGGAAACGGTTTGTCATGCTGAGGGATTTTCTATAAACAAACCATGGGATCAATTATCGGAATTCGAAAAAGACATTATTTTTTACGGGAGTACTCTTCTTAAGGTGCCCTTTGGTAAGCATACCCTAGAATCCAGAATGAAATGGACTGGTATTACGGCGAAGCCCAGGGACGAAGGTTATTATCGGGGTATATTGACCATAATGGAGGAAATTCTGAAGCGGGATAGAAATGCAAATATTCTTAAATACACCAAATCAAGAAGATGCCCGGTTTGTGAAGGATATCGTCTGAAAAGAAGCTCCCTGGATGTGAAATGGCAGGGTCGTCATATTGGTGAATGGGCTGAATTATCAGTAGATAGTTTTGCTGAAGAGCTATCATTGGTCAATTCCACTGAATTATCAGGCGGTGAAAGGGAAATTATTAATTCAGTAATTCAGCTGAGTACTGCTCTTTGTAAGCTAGGCCTTGGGTATCTCAGTTTGAACAGAGAGAGCCGGTCTTTATCAGGTGGAGAAAGTAAGCGTGTAAAACTGGCAAGTCTGTTGCAATCAGGTTTGTCAGGATTGATTTATACATTGGATGAACCAACAGTGGGTTTACATCCGGCAGATCATAATAATCTTCTCAGTTTGCTTAAGGATGTGCAGCAAAAAGGAAATACCATTGTATGTATTGATCACAAGTTCTTTAGTTTTCAACAAGCTGATTATTGGATTGAGTTTGGTCCTGAAGCTGGATTCCGTGGTGGAGAAATAGTTGTGGAAGGATATATGACAGAGTTGGTCGGATCCCCGTCCTTGCTGGCAAAAAGTCAAACCTGGGAATATTTTTCAGGTATAAAGGAATTGTCATGGACCAACAGCAATAATTATTCTGATAGTTTTATTGAGGTGATTAGTGCCAGAGCACATAATTTAAAATCTATTTCATTAAAACTGAGAACTGGAGCCCTAAATGTCATATGCGGAGTATCAGGTGCAGGAAAATCAAGCTTGTTATATAATATCCTTCAACAATATTTTAATGGAAGTTCGAATGTGCCAGTTGATAAGGTTATAGTGCCCGATCCGGTAAAACAAACCATATGGATTGATCAGGCTCCGATAGGACGAACTCCCAGAAGTAATCCGGCAACATATACGAAGTTGTTTGATAAGATTCGTGATTTATATGCATCATTGCCTGAAGCAAAGGAAGCAGGATTCACAAAAAGTAACTTTTCATTCAATGTGGAGGGAGGAAGATGTCCGGCTTGTCTTGGAGCTGGCAAGATCGAGATTGGTTTAAGCTACCTTGGAAAAACTGAAGCACCCTGTGATACCTGTTTAGGAAAAAGATTCAAGCCTGAAATATTAGAGGTTCTTTGGAGGGGTAAGAATATTGCCCAGATACTGGATTTGGAAATCGATCAGGCAGTAGAGGTCTTTTTTGATCATGCAAAAATTCTGAAATATCTTGTTTTATTGCGTGATATGGGGTTGGGTTATATCAAATTGGGTCAGAGCTCTTCTTCCTTATCCGGAGGGGAAGCTCAAAGAATAAAACTGGTAGCAGAATTGATTAAAGGCAGGTCACATCACTGTTTATACTTATTGGATGAACCATCAAATGGACTGCATTATGCTGATATTGCTATATTATTGAGGGGCTTTGAGAAATTGGTTGAGAAGGGTAGTACTTTGGTTCTTGTGGAACATGACCCGTATATTATTCAATTAGCTGATTGGATTATTGAATTGGGTCCCGGGGCAGGAGTGAAAGGGGGTGAAGTAGTATTTCAAGGTAGGGCAGATTCCCTATTGTCGCAAAACTCTTTGATGGCCAGATCTATACATGAATCCAATAAGATATTTCAATCATTTAAACTTCCTTCAAAAAAGGAACATCCTCTTGATAAACAGTTGGTTTTGAAAGGGGTGAACACCAATAATCTACAAAATATAGATATTGAGATACCCCATAACAGGATTACAGTTATTACAGGAGTGTCAGGGTCAGGAAAAACAAGTCTGGCCTTCGATACAATATTGGCGAGCTCAAACTATTTATTTGCTCAGTCATTTTCTCCTTACGTAAGATCACTTCTGGGAGGCAAAGAATCGGGTGAGGTAAAAGATATTCAGGGTTTGCTGCCGGCAATTGGAATCAGAAGTACAAAACCTGTAAATGTTAAGTATTCCACTATTGCTACTTTATTGGGAATAAGCTCATCCCTTCGATTATTATTTTCGAGGTTCTCTGTGGACGATAAGTCAGCAAAGTCAAAATTGTGGGCAAACCATTTCTCATTTTTACATCCGGCAGGAGCTTGTTCTGCTTGTCATGGGCTGGGTTATCAAATGGAAGTTAAAGAAGAGCAACTTATCAACAATCAGGAAGTATCTCTGTTGAACGGAGCTATGAAGGGGAGTCGGACGGGTGCCTTTTTTTCTGAGCCAAAAGGTCAATATATGGCTATACTCCAGAGTATGGCAAGTAAACATCAGATAGAAATTCAGACTGCCTGGAGAGATTTTAGCGAAACAGAAAAGGATCTTATTTTGTTTGGTACTGGTGATATTGAATATTCTGTGGAATGGAAATACCAGCGTAAGAATCTTGCAGGAAAGCATATTTTCAATAGTAAGTGGTTGGGTTTTATACCATTAATTCAGGCTGATTATCAAAAAAAGGCAGGAACTAGTCGCCAAAAGACCATGGAAGATATACTCAGTCCGGTTATTTGTTCTGATTGCCAGGGATTTCGAATTCAAGCCGATCGATTGAAATATACCTTTCTTGGCAAAAGTCTTGCTGATTGGCTCTCCTGTACCATTTCAGACCTGCAACTATCCCTTTCTGAAGTCCGTAATAATAATATAATATCCCGATTTAAACCGGGGCCGAAACGACTGATTCTTGCCGTACTTGATGAAATGGAAAAGGTATTGTCATTTATGATGAAACTTGGGCTGGGCTATCTGAGTTTAAACAGGTCAACCCATAGTTTATCTGCAGGAGAATATCAGCGGACCCGTTTAGCTGGGCAATTAGTATCTGGTTTGAATAATATACTTTTCATTTTAGATGAACCCTCAAACTCCTTACACCCTGCCAACCTGAAATACTTACAAGAAATTTTCGCAGAATTAGTCAGGCAGCAAAATGCAATTATTTTTACTGATCATAATCCATGGCTGATTGAGCAGGCTGATTCTGTTATTGAACTCGGACCCGGTGGAGGTAAACAAGGAGGGCAAATTATTCATAAATACAGACAAAAGAACAATTCCAACACGATGGCAAAAGGAGAGTTTAAAAATGTTGCCAGACCTGATTTTTTGTCAAATGTATTGTTTATAAGAATGAGGGGAGTTGCTTTCAGAAATCTGAATATTGAATGCCTGGATTTACCTCTTGGGTGGATTTCAATCTGTGGAGTTTCAGGCAGCGGGAAATCTACTTTGTTGAATGATGTTATTGCCACCAGCCTGGTGTCGGGAGTTGGTATTCATTGTGAGGAAATGAGCATTACTCATGATAACTTTACAATAATTGATAATCTTAATACTGGTATTATTTGGAATTGGTATCGAATGCCAATCAGGGAATTGGGTCTGGATACGGTTTTATTCAAATGTTATTCAGATTCGGATAAAGGAAGAGAATATAGACGTAAACCAGCTTATTTTAAAAGAACCTCAAAAGGAGGACGCTGTGAAAGTTGCCAGGGTCGAGGTTTTGAGAAAACTGAACTTGACTTTTTGGGAACTGCTGTGAATAGCTGTGTGGATTGTTCGGGCACAGGATACAATAAAACAGTTTCAGAGTATACTTATAATCAAAGAATGATTACTGAGTGTATGTTAATGACATTGAGTGAGATACTCGATTTTCTTCCTGATTTTCAAGGCAAAGATAAAGCTAGAAGAATAATGAGTTCCCTGGGATTGGGGTATCTGATCGCTGGTCAGCATGGGCATAAGTTATCCCCCGGTGAAAGACAAAGACTAGTGCTAATGCGTCAATTGCTTGATATGGGCACAGAAAAGAAAGTAATTTTATTTGATGAACCTGGTCAGGGACTAGATGCAATTAGTTTAAGAGGATACTGTGAATTAATGAGGGATTTGGCGTCTCAGGGTAACATGATAATCAGTATTGATCATGACCAGGAGCTCATTTCAAAAGCAGATTGGATTATTGAACTTGGTCCTGGAGCTGGAGATAATGGAGGACGGGTTGTTTTTGCCGGCTCTCCTGATAATTTAGTCAAGGATGATGTGATGACTGCAACTGCTGCAGCAATAAAGGACATGGATTCCTAATATCACTTATTGCCATGGTTTGAGTAAGCTATTTTTTTCTATTTTTAGGCAACAATTTAGACTGACACTGCGTGCACTCTGGAATAAAAACAATTTCTCTCGGCTTAGTAATGATTTTCTGTGGTTTAGCTTTGCAATCACAGGAAAGCCGTTATCACTTTACCTGGTTGTCTGATCCTGATCATCAGCGCGCCGGGGTCGTTGTAATGAGCTATTATCCATCCCCCTCACTTGAACAACTCGTAGTTAAATTATCGGTAGAGTGGTATAATGATGATGGATACAGAATACCCGCATCAGGCAATCTGCCATTTTTGTACTTGTCATATATCGGCTTAGAAATCAATCCTTCTCCGGCAATAAATTGTGAAACATTCGCTGATCAGGCAGTCTATCAAATCTTTTTTCAGGAGAATTCTGAATTAGTTTTTAACATTGTTGATAATCTTTCGACAAATATTCTCTTATCCTTTTCGTTTCAGTATGCTTTCAGTGAATCAGATATCTCAAATGGAAGAACCTTTTCGCTGGGATTACCGTCAGAGACAAAAATTAATCTGGAAGTCCCTTTTGATATTTTATTGAAAAATGAAGATGATTCAGCCACCCAGCCTGAAGATCAGGCAGCCATTATTGTTCGTGAGAAGTGCGAAGAGCTTAATAGCTATCTTGCTTCACTCAGTCACGCCAAAGATTTAATAAGAAGAAAGAGTGACTCACTGTCACCTGAAATATTGATTTCATCGTTTAGTAATGAAATTGCAGGTTTGCAAGCGGGAGATTCTGTTCGGATTCGGAGGATTTCTGATGAATTACAAATAAAGCATACTGAATTAGCACAAATAGTTGCTGATGTTGATTCTATTCTGCCACGAATAAGCTATGCCAGAGATCTGATCAACTCTGACCATATTCCACCGGATTCTTCATCAGGGTATTTCCTCCAGACGGAAAATATTCGTATTGAAGTGGGGTCAATTAAAAGATCCTTTATCGATTACAGAATACAAATCAGAAATCTGGTCAATAATATTGGTGTACATGATATACCTGCCAATTTTGATGCGGAACGGATTTTGTTATCAAACAATTACTTGCCAGTTTTTCAGATCCAGCTCGATAGTGTAAAACAGATTCTTGTAAATCACAATGTAAATATGCTTGCTCTGGAACCCGAGTTGCACCAATTACCCGCCATGGCAGTTGATAATGGAAGTTTGGACTCACTTGTTGGAATTCACAATATGTTAAAGGCTCAATTGAGCTCAATCAGAGTGAGTCATCAGGAATCTTATTTGCAATATCTGAGTCGCACTGCAAGTTTAGGTCCGGTAGCCGAAATAGATATTGAACACAGAAAATTTGAAGAGTCATTTCTCATTGCGAGTTCAGCTTTTGACCAAACTGATGTTCAGGTTGAACGGCATAGGCAAAAGATTGATAAAATAGCAAGTAGAGGAGACTATAGGGTACTCTGGTATGGTGGTGGCGGATTATTGATCCTGATTTTGCTGATTATTGTTCAACAAATAGCAAGAAATAGAAAAAGGGCAGTTGGTGTAAATACTGATTCGGATAGTATTCGCAGAAAAGGGATGAAGGGTTCGCTGAGTTTACTCGACGACTTTGATGATGAATCTCAAAGAACAAATGATTTGTATCCTCTAATACCGGCAAAAATACCCGATCAGGTTGTTGCTGAAATACAGTTCAGTTTTAGAGCAATTAAAGCAATCAATCAGGTAGTACAAGGAGCTATCAGCCGGAAAGTGCCACTCGATTTTGGGGGATTTTTATTCGGAAGACAATATAAAGCTACAGGAATTGATGTTGGTCAAAGTATCCTGATGATTGATCAGATTGTTTTTTCATCAACTATTCGGGATAGTATTGAAAGCGGAATTGATAGTGGAGAAGATTTGGTTGATGAACTCGACAGAGTTGTTAGTCAAAACAAAACATCGGTTCTTTTGGGCTGGTATTCAGCAGTCAATAATGCTACTCTGGAGATGAATGAAGAACTGATGAAGATTCATCGGACTTTCTTTAGAGAAAAATGGCAAATAGCTATATTGGTTAATCCTGGTACAGCCACTCTCGCCGCATCCATGTTTCTGAGACGCAAATCAGGTTTCTTTGAAGCTTCTCCGGTAAAGGAAAATCTTTTCAATTTAGAAGATTTGTATCAATATGCTTTGAATCCTCCATTAAATACACCTGCTGACAGTCCTGTTAAACATGATCTTAGCGAATATATCAGTGTTAACCTTAATGATAACTGGTGTGATTCTATTGTTCAAAAAGTCAGCATTCTGCCTGATATTCTGGTCAACCTTCAGAAGGACCGTGAAATTGTGGATCTGAAATTGTTATCAAATGTGGCTGCAGGTTATTTCTATGGTAATGTTGAAACGACAAATAGTAGTAATGGTAAAGATGAATATATAGTTTTTATTAACCGATTTGTGGAAGTAACAAATGGTGATTTACCTCGTGAGATTCCCGGATCTAATCTGATTGGCTGGCTTTATTTCGGTGATACTGAGGCATCAGAATCACTTAAGGAAGCTATCCCTTACCATGAGAATAATTTTTCCGAATCCTATCAAGTTTGTGTACTTGTTAACATTTCTACCAATGAATTAAGAGTCTTTAGCCGCAAACATTCACTTGAAATGAATAACAATGTAATTGAAACAGAGGAGTTTAATCTGTTGAACCTAATCCTTTCTGCCCGCAAGGCTACTCGTTAGAGTGCAGGTTGTTAAAATCACACTGTTTTATTAACACGACCAATTTGCTATTTTTGTCCCACATTTTCCAAAGCTTTACTATCTTACATGTATGGGATATCTTCGATTATTAATATTGATTCTGTTGGGTATATGGACGACTGGTACTTCTAGTGGCCAGGAATTTGTGTCAAAATCGGATGTTGAAGATCCAATCATACAACTGCTCGAACAATATATAGTTAAACTCGGAAATATTGAAGCTTCTGACCCATCAGGTTCAACAAAAGATTTTTTGGCAATCTTTTCTAATCCAAATGTCAGAGTCATAAATAATTTGTATGCTGATAGCGCTCAACAGAGTCTTTCTGTAATGAATTATTGCAACAAGCTGATAGAGTTGTATCCTGAAGGTATGACTGTTGGATTTAGTGATAAAACAATCAAAATTGGTAAGGCAAGACAGAGTCTTGGGAACAGGTATTTAATTCCTGTGAAAGTGCATCTGAAAATGACTGCATATTATGAAGGAAAAGTTTATGAGCACAGCCAGGATGTATCTTTTACCATTGCTTTTAACTGGGATGGCAATTCTGCTGGTTTATTTCAAATCTATGGCATTTCATTACCTAAAAGTTATCCGCAGGAAATTTGGGTCACAACTGCCTTTTCCGGTTCGCGGGTGACAGGCCCATGGATAAAACAGGATGATCGTTTTACAAATAAAGTGCAAGCTGCAAGTAGTATTAATCTAATGTATTTGGTTTGGATTAATAGTAAACTTGGATTAGGAGCTGGGATACGCACAAGTTTTGCTCAATCATGTCTAGAGTTAAATAGTTTTAACCCTCTTCAGGGAAGAGATCCCAATTTTAACCAGGTTTCTTTTAATACCAGCCTTTATCAATATGAATTTCCTATAAAATTGTATAGTAAAACAAACTGGAAAGGAAGGTTTAATCTGATTGCCGGAGCCGGATTGTATTGGTCTCAGAGAATGTGGCTCAGCACTGTCTCATCAGCCGTAAATACTAATTATGATATCCGTAAAACGGATGTTATTTCTGACAGTCAATGGATGAACAGGATAAGAAAGTCTTTTATAGGAGCTGAAGTGCAGGCAGGAGTGCGAATGAAGCTTAGCCGTAATATTAATCTTTTATTGGATGCTAATTATTCTCAGGCCTTGTCTGCTCTGGATAAGATGGATGATGCGCAGTTTAGTACTCAGAGATACCTAGGTAAGTACAATCCTCTTTGGATGGATCCCGAAAGCCGTAATTACCTGCAAATAATGTCAGTAAGGTTGAGTGTGATTATGTCAATAAATAGTCTGGAATAAAATGAGATATGAGTTTTAAAGAATCTGCATACACTGTATCCAACTTTACCTTGAAGCTCTTGGGCTGCTTGGCTTTGATCTCTGTTATGCTGGTGTCTTGTGTGAAAATAGATACTCCTCCGGCTCTTGAAGTTAAAGTTCTTGACCAATATAATGATGTTGTTGCCGGAGCAAGGGTAAGTCTGTATACCAGTCTGGAAGAATGGAGCATGCTGGAGAATCCGGTTCAGGTATGGAAGAATACTGATCAAAACGGTAAAGTTACTTTCCTGAATTTACAGGAAGTATTTTATTATGTTTATGTGGAAAAGGATACACTAAACAATATTAAGGAAGAGATTGTCACTCATCAGAAGCTTAAAGTGAATATTATATCAACATTGGAGATTCATGTAAATTAGATGGTTAAAATCAGGAACATACGGATATATCTTATTGCTGCGGTGATGCTGATTTGTAGTTTGAATTGTGAGAGAATTGATCCTGAGATAAAACAAATTCAGGGTAGTCCCTTGGAAACGAGTCTGGTCGATCGTCTTTTTATTCTGGATACCTCCTTAATATCTTTTGACCACAGGAGTGGTGATATCAGTTATTTTGCTTCAGCAAATAATTGGCCAACACTCTCAAAGGGTGATATGATAGCGTACTATTCATCAGATGAGGCTATATATGGCAGGATTATCAATCTTTTATCTGAGGGAGAACTAAAGGGGCTTGAACTTGAACCGGTTCATCTGAATGAATTATTCAGTTACATGGCCATACGAGATACACTGAGAAGCCTTGGAAACGGATACGAAACAATCCTGGGCACAGATGTTTCATTGAGCAATGATACTCTGACCTTACAGGATGTTGATATTGAGATTCTCGATGGTGTGATTATTATTGGGCGGGTAAGAGTCAACAATCTCAGCCTGTGGGAACAGGCTGATGGAGAAGTTTTCTCATACATGGGACCCAAGTGGGCTGGTGGTACCGAAACACGTTCTTTTCAGCTGGAATGGAATCAAAACTTGTTATTCGATGCTAATTTGGGGTTTTATGCCCTTGATGGTGAAGTTTTGCAGGATAGCCTCCTGCTGAGAACAAGAATATATACCTCGGATGAGAGTAGTGACTTTCCTGTACATTTCAAAGTAGAAGACTGGATTGTTTTTCAATGGTATATGCCAGGAACATCATCTTTTGATATGGATGTAGAACTTGGAGGGAGTGCGGATTTCACAGCAGAGTTCTCAACAAGTGATCTGTGGCAAACTATAAGTACTTATGATTTTCAAACAAAAGAAGCTGAATTGCCAGAATGGAATCATACCAACACAGTTGAAACTAATGTAAGGTTAACAAGCAGATTAATCCCGGTTTTCTGCGGCCAAAGTGGTCCGCTTATTGAAAAAAATATTTCAACCAGTATTGAGGCAAAAGCTGAATGGCCTGAATGGACAATCAGTAGTGAATTTGATTATAATGCAAAAGTGATTTCCGATGCTGTAGTTTTCAAAGAAATGCCTGTCGCTATTTTCCAAAATACTGCAGATACTGAATCCCTCTTTTACAATTCAGGTGTACTTGAAAATGAGTCGCCTGTTGCTTCTTTTTATATTTCACCGTCAACAGGTTTTACATCTACTGATTTCAAGTTTAATGCAAATGCATCCAGCGATCGTGAAGATAATAGTACATCCCTGCAGGTTCGCTGGGATTTTGACGGTAATGGAACATGGGATACTGAGTATAGTATTGACAAGGTAGAGTATCACAGATATGTGCTTGCGAATACTTATGAGGCAAAATTAGAGGTAAAAGACTCTCAGAATTCAACAAGTATCAGCACTGAAACGATAGAGGTCCATAGTACATCCTCTGCTCCAATCGCAGCCTTCACCATTAGTCCTGAGTTCGGAAAAGTGGCTGATTTTTTCACCTTTGATGCCTCTGGATGTTATGATGCTGAGGATCCCCTGTCTACTCTTGAAGTGAGATGGGACTTCCAGAATGATGGAGAATGGGATACTCATTTTGAAACTTCAAAGGCGAAAACATGGGTTTATGATGCAGCCATGGATTATGTGGTGAAACTAGAAGTACGAGATTCAGATGCTCTTACCGGCTCAACAACCAAATTGTTGAAAGTTGAAAATGCCAATATCAAACCTACTGCCTTTTTTACAGTAAGTCCGGAAACTGGCTCTATAGAAACCCGGTTCGATTTTGATGCTTCAGGAAGTACTGATGTTGAGGATAGCATTGATGAGCTTCAGGTAAGATGGGATTGGAAGAACAACGGAATCTGGGATACAGAATACCGCTTGTTAAAAACTATTACTCATGAATATTCTCGTACAGGCACCTATACAGTAGTGATTGAAGTGCTTGATACTGATGGTTTTTCAAATACATTCAGTAGGGATGTTATTGTTAACGATCCAAATACTCCGCCAAGTGCTGATTTTACAATTAATCCCACTATTGGTACAATAAACACGAAATTTGTATTCGATGCTTCTATCTCCACAGATAAAGAAGACGACACCTCAGAACTCGAAGTGAAATGGGACTGGGATAACGAAGAGCCATACGATACAGAATACTCTAGTGTTAAAACTATTACCTATCAGTGGACTCAGCCAGGTACCTATGTCGTAAAAATGATGATCCGTGATTCAGGAGGTCTTGAAGCTACCAAGGCTCGTTTCGTTACAGTACAATAATCACATATACAGATCTAAGGCCTTTTGATGAAGATTTTTTACCTCCTGCCGGATGGTGTCAGGGCTTAATATTTTAATCCTGGGCCCGTAACTCAAAATATGCATGATAAATTCAGGAGAAGGAATCAAACTTAGAGTGATAATAACTCCATCTTCCTCTTCCTGCACAATTTGTTGTGTCTCATGAATAGGCTGAGCTTTTAAATATTTGGCTTGTATAGTCTCAACCCATAGTTTAATACTCTCTGGTTTTCCAGAGTATATTCCAATACCAAACGAGTAACGATAATAAACCTCCGGATTGAATTCTTCCTTTGGGGAAAACTCCTTTCCAAGGTTCTCAATACCTTGAATTCTGTCTAAGCCTAATGTCCTGAATTTATCAGAACCCACTTCATAACAGATCAGATACCATCGGTTCTTATGTTCCTGAAGTAAATAGGGTTGAACCGTATATTCCCTTTGTATCTCATCAGCAAATGGAACATATTTGAGCTTAATTTCATGATTGTTTCTAATATTGTCAAGTAAACACGCCAAATGTTCACTGCCTGAGAATGCTGGCGCCGATTCAAAACGGATAATCTTCCCACTGTCTTTTTTACCCATATGCTGATAAACATTCAACCTTCCCTGGATTTTCTCAATTGCAGTTTCCAGATCTGAAAATACCTGACTGTCTTTGAACTGTACCAAAGTAGTTGTGGCTAATCTGATCAATTCGATATCCTCTTTGGTTAATGGTAAATCAAGACTGAATTCAGAATTTGAGTATAAATAGCCGTTTTCAGCCTTGTTATATACAATTGGTGCATATCCCAAACTCGATTCGTTTTTTAGCGCCCAGAGGTCTTTTTCTATGGTGGAAATGGAAATATGCTCTCCGCTTGAAGTCCCGTAAAGCTCATCTTCACATGCTTGTCTTAATAATTCTTTAGATGGGAATGGATGAGATCGTGATCTCAAGCATCTGTCTATCACACGATAGCGTATTGTTGCATATTTATTTAATGCCATTTTTCAAATATTTTTTCCATTGGACGCAAAAAAAAACATCTATATCAACAGAGACCGTAAATACATTACGGTCAGCTGTTTTTTATTTGTATCAGAAAGTAATAAAGGTAAGATATGAACCGAGCATGACAAAAGGAAAATTTATTAAACACTCACGCGGATGATTGTTTTTGTTATGCGAGCTCCATCTGACAAATTAAATTAAATTAAATATAAACAGATGAAAACGATTGAAGAAAGAATTAAGCTGGAAAAACGATTTTGGTTAGATTTATTTACAGTTATTCAAAAGAGCGGTCATCATCCGGAGTGGGAAACTATCAGTCACCTCACGAGCAGGCAAAAGGTGTGGAATCGTTTAGCTAACAGTCATCACCACAAAGAGCAATCAGGATTCTATGGCCTGTCTTTTAACATTGGCAGGATCGGATCTCATGAATTGAGGTTTTGCATTGAAATGCAGGATGAATTGAAAATCGGATTGAGATTTAGTACCGGAATGATGTACTGGACAGAAGAAGAAATTGAAACCTGGGAAGAATTGACCTTGCGCCTTGAGGGTTCAGGTGTCAAGTGGGATTTTGATCAGCCGGGATGGTTTGTTTTCAAGAAACTTCCTGTAATACTTAATTTCAGATCAATCACAAACTCAGCTGCTCTGGATCTGAGCTATTATCAGGCTGACAGCTATGCCAGAATACTGATAATAGACGACATATTTAACCGGATCAGGGATATCAGGTCAGCTAGTTATTCACCAAAAACAAAAAAAGTATGGAGCCTCTGTTAATTTCCTTACTCAGTCTTTATCTTATCAGTTACTGGAAGAATAAAAGAAATTCTGTACAGGCGGATTAAGACGATACTTGCAATAAGAAGAACACCAGTTGGCACCACCTGAACACCAAGAATCGCAAGGATATAAAAGAGTATGCCAAGAGCTAAAAATATTCGGGCATACCATTGCTGAAAAAGTCTTAGCCTTGGAAATAATACAATGAAAGCAAAAATCAGGTGCAGTGGGAATGCCCACATTAAATTTAAATTTTGATGAACCACTTCGTGTTTAGAGAAGAACCACATAAAAGCAACAAGGATTCCAATTAATCCGGTAGAAAAGAAGATCGCAAAATCAATACCCTTATGCCATGATTTATCTGCCAGTCTTTTATTGCTGATTATTAGAATTAGAGCAAAAACGAGAAAAACCAGCAATGTTGTTAATGTATGTTTGCGTTTTTTTGGGGCTTCTCTGGTCGAAAGAACCATTGTACTCACATTTCTGTCAGGGGCAAGTTGTATTGAATTATTTGTCTTGGCCAAACTGAACTGTTCATACATATGATCAGGAAGAAACATTGTTTCCCAATTACTGGCTTCCCTGTCAGCCTTGTGTGACAATAACAGATTTATACCCAAATAAACCCATCCTTGTTCAAGATAAGGTTCCAGAAGCTCCCTGAAAGTAAATGTCTTTGCTGAGTCCTGAGAGAGTGTAAAACGTCCGTTGGTAACATCAAATATACGATCCCGAATAATTGATGAGCAATTCAGAAAAAGGAAATCATATCTGTAATACCTGTTTTCAGGTTGATAATTATCAATCAAAATTCTGTATAAGTTTTGTTTCTCTAGTGAGGTAAGATTAAGTATTTGCTTCTTCACAAACCTGTTCTCAGTCTCATACTCTTCAACAAAGCCCTGAAAGTTTGTGATAGATAAGCGGTAATTGGCAATTCCCCTGAGAAAAAGGTAGTAAAAATTTGAGTCACTGAAATCAAAGGTTCCGTAATTAAAAATAAGATCAATTCTATTCTCCGGATCCATAACCCACAATGCACTATGTCCGAATTTTGAATACATTGCATCGCCGGGGCCACAAGTCAATAAACTAATTTCGGAATTTTCACTTAGTTGAATCTCCTGAATAATGAAAGGCAAGCTTTTATTGTCTGGAATATCAGGATTGGCCTCTGTTATGTTAGAAGAATATCCCGACAAGGTCGAAATTCCTGTGAAAACCAGTAATAAGACAAAATAAAACCTAATCCGATCAATTTTTTTCATGATAATGCTTTTAACAAAGATCATAAATTTTACTATTCTCCAAAACTCCCTATCTTTAAAAGTTCCTAACAGAAAAACAGCATAAAATGAACCGAGCATGACAAAAGGAATAATATTTTAACACTCACACGGATGATTGTTTTTGTTGTGCGAACTCCATCCGACAAATAAAATTAAATATAAACTGATGAAAAAAACAGTATCTCGAAGAGATTTCCTTACAAAAACAGGTGTTGCAACAGCTGGTGTGATGGTAGTTCCCAGACATGTTCTGGGTGGTAAAGGTTTTACTGCCCCAAGTGACAAGCTTAATATAGCAGCTATCGGATCTGGAGGTATGGGAGGTGGTAATATAGGCAGGGTTACATCAGAAAATATTGTTGCCCTGTGTGATGTGGATTTTGCGCGTGCCGCCGGAACATTCAAAAAGTTTCCGAAAGCCAAGCAATACAAGGATTTCAGAAAGATGCTTGATAAGGAGAAATCTATTGATGCAGTAATTGTTGCAACTCCTGATCATACTCATGCCGTTGCAGCAATGGCAGCAATAAAAAGAGGACAGCATGTATACGTTCAGAAGCCTATGACACATGATGTTTTTGAAGCCAGAAAGCTTACAGAGGCAGCCAGAGAGTATAATATAGCTTCACAGATGGGTAACCAGGGGCGATCAGGTGAAGGAACGCGACGTTTAGCCGAATGGATATGGGCAGGAGCAATAGGTGATGTTAAAGAAGTTCATAGTTGGACAAATCGTCCTGTATGGCCACAGGGAATTGATCGGCCGAGCGATACAGTTCCCGTACCTGATACTCTTGATTGGGATCTGTGGTTGGGAACAGCTCCTGAGCGACCCTATAATCCAACATATCTGCCTTTCAACTGGAGGGCATGGTATGACTTTGGTGCAGGTGCTTTAGGTGACATGGGTTGTCATGTTCTTGATCCGGTCTTTAATGCAATGAAACTAAAATATCCAATTTGGGTGCAAGGATCCAGATCATATGATGTGCAGCAAATGTGGAAGCGTTTCGAAAACAATGAAACATACCCAAGAGCTACAATGATCACTTATAAATTTCCAGCAAGAGAAGGAATGCCTCCGGTTAAGCTGAAATGGTATGATGGCGGAATCCTGCCTGAATGGCCAGCTGAACTTGATGGTGCAAAAATTCCAATGGGTGGTGGTTCAATGTTTATTGGTGAAAAAGGAGTGATAATTTGTTCAACCTACGGAGATGATGTGCAAATGTTTCCTGAGGAAAGATTCCTCGAATATAAAACTTTACCCAAAACACTCAAACGAATCGAAACCAGTCATGAGATGAATTGGGTTGAAGCTTGTAAGGGTGGGGAACCCGCAAGTTCGAACTTTGATTATTCAGGACCACTTACTGAAATGGTTCTAATGGGTAATCTGGCTATCCGCGTACCCGGAGAAAGATTACTCTGGGATGGTGAGAATATGACTGTTACAAACAATGAGGATGCCAACAAATATATCCGCAGGGAATACCGAAATGGTTGGGAACTATAGTTCTGTTGCAGTATAATACACAAAAAGGCCATCTATGTATGGCCTTTTTTTATGGTTCATAGTGTAGGAATTGGTAATTTAAAGGCTTGTTTCACAAACAAAATTATTAGTAATCCATTTAATAAGCGATCAATATGAAAAGAGTTACAACATATCTATTTCTTGCAATTCTGCTAATCATAAGCGCATGCCAGACAAAGGTGAACTTCGATGCTGTGAACCTTAGGTGTGAATATCTTGAGAATCCGCTTGTCATTGAATCACAGAGCCCCCGTTTCAGCTGGGAAGTAATAGCTCAGGACTCTGGTTTTGTGCAAACAGCATACGAAATCCAGCTTAGCATGGATGAGAAATCTCTTGGTGGAAGTAGCCTTCAAAGCTGGAATACCGGTAAAGTGCCAGGTAATCAGACTAATCAGATTAATTATGAAGGATCGGCACTTCTGCCAAATACGAGTTATTGTTGGCGTGTTCGACTTTGGGATAAGAATGAACAAAAAAGCGAATGGTCCCAAATCGCAAGTTTTCATACCGGTATGGATGCCAAAACATGGTCAGCCAAATGGATAGGAAAACCTGTGGATAAGAGAGAGTACACAGATTTTACTATTCCGCCTTCTCCACTACTGCGAAAAGAGTTTAATAATGACAAAACAATCAGTAAAGCCTATTTATTTGCCTCAGCAAAAGGTGTTTATGAGGTTTTTCTTAATGGAGATAAGATAGGTGATCAGGTTTTAGCACCAGGATGGACCGACTATGCCAAGCGTATTCAATATCAGGTGTATGATCTTACTCATGAAATAAAAAATAACCAGAATTGTCTCTCAGTTATCCTATCGGATGGTTGGTATGCCGGCCGTTTGGGCTCAATTGATTTTTCATTTCCAGACTATCCATGGAGAGGATGGTACGGACGAGACCTGCGTTTTATCGGACAATTGGAGATTTGGTATACTGACGGAAGTCGTGAAACCATTTGCTCAGATGAGAGTTGGAGTTATTTTGATGATGGTCCGGTGAGGGAGGCAGATCTGTTTATTGGTGAGACCTACGATTTTAATTATGAGCAGGACGCATGGCAAGAACCCGGTTTTAGTGAAGACGGATGGAGAGCTGTAACTGTTGAGGAGCCAGAATATAATATGCTGGTAGCCCAGCCCGACCAGGCAGTGAAAATTATCCGGCAGGTGAAACCACTTACAATTAGCGAGCCTGTTAGTGGGGTGTATGTTGTTGATATGGGTCAGAATATGGTTGGTTGGTTAAAGCTACAGTTGAAAGGTGAAGCAGGAGATACAATTGTATTGAAGCATGCCGAAATGCTCCGAGAGGATGGTTTTGTTTACAGAGATAATCTTAGAAATGCACCGCAGATCGATACATATATTCTCAAAGACAATGAAGCTGTTTGGATTGAACCGGTTTTTACTTTCCATGGATTCAGATATGTGCAAATTGAAGGTTTCAGATCTTCACCTGATCTGGAAAATATTCTAGGACAGGTAATCGTGTCTGCAACTCCGGAAACAGGAACTTTTTCATGTTCAAATCCAATGCTGAATAAGCTTTGGGAGAATATCAGATGGACACAATGGGGGAATCAGATCTCAATTCCAACCGATTGTCCGCAACGTTCCGAGCGAATGGGCTGGATGGGTGATGCTCAGGTATTTGCTCAAACCGGTATATATAACCATGATATGTCAGCCTTCTATACAAAATGGTGTACAGATATTATGGATGCTCAATTTGAGACAGGTGAATTTTCTGATGTGTCACCCCGGGGAATGCCAATTCATTCAAGGTTCTCTATGCTCCCGGATGGGCTGATGCAGGGGTAATTGTTCCTTTCAGAATATATGAAAATTACGGAGACATAAGGATTCTTGAGCGTCACTATGAATCGATGAAAAAATATGTAGACTGGATTCACCTGCATAATCCTGATTTACTTTATACACAGGTAGCTGGTCATGCATATAATGACTGGCTCAATGGTAACACCATTATTGCAGAGGGTTATCCTAATGATAAAGGCGAAGTTCCTCCTGCAGTTTTTAATACAGCCTTCTTTGTGCGATCAACACGCTTATTAGCTGAAGCCGCCAGGATACTTGGAAAAGAAAGCGATCATAAAGAATATAGTGAGCTGGCAAATAATATTAATGAAGAATTTATGAGAGCATATGTATCTGAAGATGGTACAATTCTCGGAGATACTCAGGCTGGATATGCTATTGCTCTCAGTTTTAATCTTATACCGCATAATATGCGTCCAATTATGGCCCGAAAAATGGTTAAAGCACTTAATGTATATGATAAGCGTATGTCAACTGGTTTTATCAGTACAATTTGCATGATGGATGAGTTGAGCAAAATCGGATATCATGAACTGGCTTGTCAGCTGGCTGAGAGCACCCGAATGCCATCATGGGGCTATTCAATTGAACAAGGGGCCACAACTATCTGGGAGAGATGGGATGCTTTCGTTAAAGGTCGGGGTTTTCAAAATGCCGGAATGAATTCATTCAACCATTATACCTTCGGATCGGTGGGAGAGTGGATGTATCGCCACCTGCTTGGGATTCAGCCTGATCCGGAAAGTCCTGGTTTCAGGCATTTTATCCTGTCACCAAAGATAGGTGGAGATTTTACCTCTGTATCAGGATCTTATCATTCCATTAATGGTCCGATCGCACTGGACTGGACCCTTCAGCACAATCTGCTGGATTTGAATATTCAAATACCCGCAAATACTTCAGCTACATTTATTTTGCCAAATGGTTATATGACAGAGGTATACATTGATGATGAGAAGCTTGAACCTCTTCCAGCCGACCGAAAAGTAGAGTTAGGTTCAGGAAACTACCAGGTGCACATGATAAGTAAATAATTTTATGATATGAAAAATAGAATAGGAATAAGCATTGTTGTAATTATCTTATTAACAGTAGTAAATGTTAATAACGTTAAAGCACAACTTCAAAAAACAGAACTGACTTTAGAGAATATTTATACGGGAAAATTCGGACTAAAAGGCTATGGTCCGGTACGATGGTTAAAAGATGGAGATGGATATACCACACTGGAATGGAATAAGGATATTGCCGGAAGAGATATTGTGAGATATGATGCAAAAACCGGGGATCGTACTGTTCTGGTCAAAGCTTCTGCATTAATACCTCCTGGTGAATCAAAGCCTCTGAATATCAGGGATTATGTCTGGTCTCATAATAACACTAAGATGATGATCTTCACAAATACCCGTCGGGTATGGCGTCAACATACAAGAGGGGATTACTGGGTGTTGGATTTAAAATCCGGCAGTTTAGTAAGCTTAGGAAGGTCTGTGGAGCGCACTACCATGATGTTTGCTAAGTTCTCACCAGATGATAATAAAGTGGGATATGTGAGCAAAAACAATATCTATGTAGAAGATCTGGCAAGTGGAAATATCATACAATTAACTTCGGATGGATGTGAGTACATTGTCAATGGCACCTTTGACTGGGTTTATGAAGAGGAGTTTTCTGCGAGAGACGGATTCAGGTGGAGTCCTGATAGCAGAAACATAGCATACTGGCAGTCAGATACAAGAGGTACAGGTACCTTCTCTATTATCAATAATCTTGATTCTATTTACCCCGAGATAATTCCCCTTCCATATCCAAAGGTCGGTACTCCAAATTCTCACGTAAAAGTTGGGGTTGTTCCAGCTCAGGGCGGTGAATCACGATGGTTCGATGTGCCTGGCGATCCCAGAAATAATTACTTACCCAGAATGGATTTTATCCCCAGATCAAATGAGGTGATGATTCAACAGCTTAACAGACTTCAGAATACCAATACGGTATGGCTTGGTAATGTGAATACTATGGACCTTAAGACCATTCTTGTTGATAAAGACGATGCCTGGCTCGATATTCATGACAATATCAAATGGATGGACGAAGAGCAGTATTTTACCTGGACCAGCGAGAAAGATGGTTGGATGCATTTATACCTCGTATCCAGGGACGGTACTGAGATGCACGATATCATACATGAGCCCATGGATGTTGTAAAGATTAATTGTATTGACGAAAAGGGTGGATATGTGTATTATATTGCTTCTCCTGATGATTTTACTCAGCGCTACCTGTATCGCAGTAAAATTAATGGCAAATCTGAGCCCGAAAGGATTAGTCCGGATGAATTACAGGGGCAGCATGCTTATCAGATGTCTCCAAATGCAAAATGGGCAATCCATACCTTCCAGAATCACCTTACGCCTCCTGTGATTTCTCTCGTCAGTATTCCCAGGCATAAAAATATGAGGATTCTTGAAGATAATCAGGAAGCCAAAGAGCGATATGATTTACTTGGATTAAATCCTAAGGAGTTTTTCAAAGTAGATATTGGTGAAGTCGTTTTTGATGCATGGATGATCAAACCAAAAGATTTTAATCCCAAAAACAAGTATCCTGTGATCTTTTACGTGTATGGAGAGCCTGCCGGATCAACTGTTCAGGATAATTGGGGTGGAGGAGACCTTTTCCATCAGTACATGGCACAACAGGGATATTTGGTTGTGAGTGTTGATAATCGGGGTACAAAAACTCCGAGAGGAGCAGAATGGCGTAAGTGTGTATATGAGAAGATCGGCATAACAGCTTCATTTGATCAGCGCGATGCAGCACTGAAAATAATGGATATGTATGATTTTGTTGATGAAAACCGCGTTGGTATATGGGGATGGTCGGGTGGTGGTCAGATGACTCTGAATTGCATTTTTCGTTTCCCTGAGGTATACAATACCGGTATCGCTGTAGCTTTCGTGTCACACCAAAAGCTTTATGATACGATATATCAGGAACGATATATGGGGCTTCCTTCAACTAATCCTGATGGATATGAGGACGGTTCACCCATCAATCATGCTCATAAGCTGGAGGGGAATCTGCTGATCGTTCATGGTACTGCCGATGATAATGTTCATTACCAAAGCACTGAATGGCTGGTGAATAGATTGGTTAAGCATGGTAAAATATTCTACCAGCTGTCATACCCAATGCGATCACACGGAATAAATGAACGAGAAAACACAACTTTCCACCTAAGAATGCAAATGGAAGATTTCTGGAAGAAAAATCTATAACCTATAACCTATAAGCTATAACTTTCACCATTCACCAATTAGCAATTCATCATGATAAGAAACTTATTACTCCTTGCAATTATTTCACTCACACTGAGCTGCAATAATAATCCTGATAAGCTCTATGTTGCTCAGGCACCTGCCTCTGATCAATATACTCATATGGATACTAATGGTATGACTGTGATCCCAAATGGACGACTGGTTCAGCCGGCTGGTAAAACCTACAGGATTGCGCCTCATCCTTTTGGCCTGGTACTGAGTAGTGACGGGTCCATAGCAATAACTGCAAATTCAGGAACTAATCCATTGTCTATAAGTATCTTGAAAGATATATTGACTGGCGATCCAGATATTTTCCAAATACCAGATAGCCCTACAACTGATAAAGGCGTTCTTGCATCTGTTTTCATGGGGATTGCAATATCTCCTGATAATCAGACTATATATGCTGCTGGTGGCCAGGCAAACCGAATATATATGTTCGATGTGGATACCCGGGAGTCAAAAGGCTACATTGATTGTGCTGCAGAGATAAACGGCAAGGATTATACTCATGGTTACCTTGGGGATTTAACTATTAATGAGCTTGGTAATCGCCTCTATGTAGTTGATCAGATTAACTTTCTTATGCTGGAAATTGATCTGGTCAGCAAGGAAGTATTACACCGAACATCAACAGGCAGATATCCTTTTGGAATTTGCTTATCTCCGGATGAAAACCGGGTCTATGTTGCCAATGTGGGCATGTTTGAGTATTCTCGTTTTGCCAGCCTGAATCCGGATAGCATCAGCGCTACAAGTATTGATTATCCGGCATTTGCATACAATAGCAAGGAAGCCCGCGATGGCATTTACACTGACAGTCTTAACATTCCAGGTTTAGGCGACCCGAATGCCCCTGAATCATTCTCTGTTTGGACAATTGATTTGAAAGCTTCTGGCGGGCCATCTGTTGTTGCTAAAACCAAAACCGGAACATTAATAGGAGAAATGGTTGAAGATATTCCAGCAGTTGGTGGAGCAAGCCCGAATTCTATTGCGGCTACTGATGAGTATGTTTTTGTAAGTAATGGCAGCAATGACAATATATCTGTAATTGACCCGAAGCTCGACACTGTGGTCGCAACAATCCAATTGCCTCTTGATTCAAGAGTTGATCGATTCAGAGGAATGATTCCTTTCGGATTAGCTGTTTCGCCCGATCAGAAACGTCTGTATGTTGCCGAGGCTGGTATCAATGCTATCGGTGTAATAGATATTCCCGAACTAAAATTAATTGGTCATATTCCTGCCGGATGGTTTCCGTCAAAACTGGCTGTTACTCCGGATGGACGGCATATTGTCGTTACTAATGCAAAGGGATTTGGAAGTGGACCAAACGGAGGTGAAGCTTTTGAAGCTGGTCCCTATGGAAGTTACATCGGAAGTTTGATGAGAGGCAGTGTGTCAGTGATACCAGTACCTTCAGATCGACAGTTAAAGGAATACTCGAAAGATGTTGAGCGAAATAATTACACATTTACTGATGTAAACTCTGCTGATTTCGATTGGAGAAAAGACAATCCGATACCGCTATACGGCGGAGAGAAAGAATCACCAATAAAGTATGTCGTTTTTGTTTCGAAAGAGAACAGAACATATGATGAAGTCTTTGGTCAGGTTCCAGGAGGAAAGGGTGATCCTACTATTGCACGTTATGGTTTGCATCAGAAAATAGATAATCCCAATGGAGACTCTCATGAAGACGTAGCTGTAATGCCAAATCATCTGGCTTTGGCGTCTCAATTTGGAATTGGCGACAATTTCTATGTGGATTCGGATGTGTCGGCTGATGGGCATCGATGGCTGGCCAATACCTACCCTAATGAATGGGTTGAGGCCACTACTCCGGCCAGTTATGGTGGGAATCGAAATTATCGGGCTGATTCAAAAGCACCGGGTGCCCTTAGTTTTGTCGGGGCAGCAGGGGCCATTTATCCGGAGGACTATAATGAAGCCGGATCAATGTGGGACCATCTTGAGAGACATGATGTTCGCTTATTCAATTTTGGTTTTGGTACAATGTTCGAACCAGGGTCATATAAACAGGAGTATAAGCATTCAGGAATTAAGCATTTGGCAAATTATCCGATGCCTGCACCTATTTACGATAAAACATCAAAGCTGTTCCCAACATATAACATGGCAATCCCAGACCAGTTCAGAATTGACATGTTTATCGAAGAATATGAGCTCAGATGGTCAGATGGTAAATACGAATTACCTCAGATGTTGACCATCATTGTTCCGAACGATCATGGGGCAGGAAATCGTCCTGAGGCCGGATTTCCCTACCGTGAGAGTTACATGGCTGACAATGATCTGGCTATCGGACGATTAGTTGAATTCCTTTCTCACACTCCTTATTGGAAAAACATGGCCATTGTCATAACCGAAGATGATGCCCAGGGCGGGGTAGACCATGTAGATGCACACAGGAGCCTTTTAATTGTGATATCCCCATATGCAAAAAAGAATTATGTATCGCATGTCCATTATAGTTTTGGTAGCCTATTCAAAACTTTCTGGAATATCTTTGGTATACCCACTTTGAATCAATATGATACCGGGGCTACTGATCTTGCTGATTTTTTTCAATCAAGTCCTGACTATTCCCCGTATTATGCTTTAAAGGCTGATCCGAGGATTTTCGTCCCTCAAAAGGCACTTGATCCATTCGACGAAAACTTCAATTGGGATGCTCTTGAAGATAGTCCGGAGATTGACAAAGTAGAGGATATGCTTAGGGAGAGCAAGGAACTAGACGAATGGCGAAAGAACAAATAAGCAGATGAACCGAGCATGACAAAAGGAAAAATATTTAACAACCACACGGATGATTGTTTTTGTTATGTGAGCTCCATCCGATAAATAAAATCAAATATAAACGGATGAAATTCTGAATTCCGGATTCTGAATATCATTTTCCGATTTTTTTTTAAAAAAGGCTTGTTGGTATAAAAAATTGTTTACTTTTGCACCCACATCAACTCGGTCATGTAGTTCAGTTGGTTAGAATGCCGGCCTGTCACGCCGGAGGTCGCGAGTTCGAGTCTCGTCGTGACCGCGAGTAGAGAGAAAAGCCCCTGATAGTCTAGTACTTGAAGGGGCTATTTTTTTTAAGAGGTCCGAAGTCAAGGGTCCGAAACCGAAGTCACGACTTGGCGTGACGACAGCGTCACGACAGCGTCACGATGGCGTCACGATGGCGTCACCTTGCGTAAACCCCGCGTAACCCCGCATAACCCCACGTAACCTTGCAACCCTCCCGCCTCCCATCCCTCCCGTCTCCCGCTTTAATTCTTTTTCCTTAACTTCATACAAATTTATTATTCAATGAACGCTATCGAAGCAATACATAAAGCAAAAGAGCATCTCGCCGTATTCAGACCCATCTTGGAAGGTTTAAGAGTTGAAGCAGCTACAAACAAAGGGAAAAATAAGAATTGGTTAGTCACTCTGAGCTTCTTTGATGATGATGCATCCCTGCCATCTGCATTGATGGCAAGAAGGAATCGGGTGCATAAGAGGATTGAGATGAATAAGGATGGAGAGTTGATTGGGATAGAGGCTTGAATCAGTCCTTGAGTCTGTTTGGTTTTAGGTTCCTGAATGTGAATGGATTTAATTATTTGACATATACTTATATCTAATTTGATTAATCAATTCATTATGAACCGAGCATGACGAAGGGAAAATATTTTAACACAGAACCGGATGATTGTTTTTGTTATGCGAGCTCCATCCGACAAATAAAATAAATATAAACGGATGAACCGAGCATGACAAAAGGAAAACTATTTTAACATAGAACCGGATGATTGTTTTTGTTATGCGAGCTCCATCCGACAAATAAAATAAATATAAACGGATGAAAAGACTTAATTACTTAGGACTAATCTTTGTGATAGTTATGCTGAATGCATGCCAGGAAATTAATGATTATGGCTATTCTGATACATTAGAGAGTTATGGTCTTGGCTCCTCATCAGAGATCAAAGAGATGGAGGTTTTTACCAATCCTACTGACCCTACAGTTGCCAAAGTATCAACTGGGGACAATACTGAATTTGTTTTCTTTGGTGAAAAAGACGAAGAAGGGGCAACCGAAAGAATAACCTATTTCTATACTAAGTATCCTGGTGATGATGATTATTATGTGACTATGTTGAATGATGATTTGTTGCCAGAACGAGTTACTGCACCGAATGGGTTCGTTTATGAATATCATTACCCCTCTGATACAGCCATGCTTATAACTATAATATGGCCAACAGGCGAGGAAACTGTTTCTGTATTATTTTCTCCAGGAGATTTCAATTCTTCTTGGGAATCAAATAGTATAGTACCCAGCGATCGAGGTAATATCCAACCTGAATTGTTGGTTAATCATAGTGACCAAGCTGTGACAAAAGCGCACAAAGGATTGGTTGGGAATATGAGTTTTGAGATTTTTAAATGTGGAGAACTGGTTAAGGATGCCAGTGTTACGCTCACTATTGAACCTCCCATCACAGGGGCAAACTACACGAGTGATGGAGACAAAACAGGGAATTATTCGTTCAATATTCCCTCACAATCTCAAGAGTCCAATGCAAATAAATTGTGTAATTCAATAATGAAGGGATTGACAGATGTGTGTTTTGCTTATAATTTGTCAAATGAGAATTTTTCTGGAGAAGCACATCCTCCCGGAGTCATCTGCGATAAGATGAATAAGAAGATATCAGCAAAAACTGAATTGGATCCAACTTTGCTAACTGCGGCGTCTGCCGTTTGTCCTTATATTGTTGGCGGATTCCCTGATTTTTGTAAGCTGAGAGAGCAATTAGCTGAATCAGGCAACTACGAAACCGCTTGTTTGTCGGGCTACGAGATCTATCAAGCTTTTACACCAGGCGTGTCATATGTCTATAAACTGGATGTAAGTATTCCGGGTCATGGAACAGAATCAACTGAATTAACTTCATTTGATCCGAATAATCCTGGGTCATATTCATGGGATGTTGGTGGCGAATTTTATTTGGGCATCATTAAAATCTCGGGGAACCCTTCCCCTGGTGGAAACTACTCGGTATCATGCGACGTTGTTTGCCCAGTTGAAGGAGGTGTTTGGGTGACCCTTACTGTTTCTGGGTCAGATGGTTATAATCCCTCACCTGTAAGGACAGAATTTCTTCAAACAGGAACAATCTCTTTTTCAGATATTCCTGGGGGCAAGGAAGGTGTCAGGGATGTGATAACAGTTGTGACAGATAAAATCGATGGTATTACATATGAAAGTAAAACCAGTGTTGTTTTCTAATATTTTGTGACCGTACTAGTATTAATAGGTAACGGTATGGTTTTTGCCTCATAGCCTGAAATTATAATATGATGATGAGAATTATTTTAGCAATATCAGTGTTGGGGATGGTAGTTTTTGGCTGTAAGAAATCAGAAGTGAATACGGATATAACGCAAGCTGTCCTTTTTGAGTATGAATATGTCAATCATGCATGGATCTATACCCACATGGGGTGGATGATTGATGAGAATGGTGAAGTGAAAGGATTTACTTCTCCTGGCAACTGGAAATTTACGGATGATGAAGGATATATTTCTAAAGAGGATTTAGAATCAAATTTATCACAGACAGATACAAGCTATTTTGCTATATCAAAAGATGATATTCTGAATCACTTCAATGAGCGCTTTGATTTATTAAATGGGAGAATCGACACATCAGATACATTCATGGCTGATGCAGGAATTGGAGGCTTATATGTTTATGTTTGGAACCAGCAGATGAACAAATACAAGAAGCAGGTATTGGCTACATCCGGAGATATTAGTGTGACTAATAGCCATCATAAAGCCGGGACAATAATAAGCTGGCTGAAAGGTATTGGCGAAAGAACCGATCGTTATTATTGGATCAGATAGTGAGCATATTTTTTGAATAAAACTTAATATAAGTTACTATGAAAAGGAAAGTATTTTTATTGTTATTAGGCTTAGTTATAGGCTTATCTGCCTCTCAAAGTATGGCTCAATTGAGATTCGGAGGTGGAATTAATTTTGGTTCATATTATCATTTAGGTATTGATATCAGGGGTGAGTATAATTTAACTGATGATCTGATTTTGGCCCCAAAAGTTGATATTGGACCTTCATTTAAGTATGGATTCAGTTATTTGACAGAAATATGCGCTCATGTACATTATCTTGTATATAAAGAAGATGTTATAGCCGTATATCCCTTGGCAGGACTTACTTTAAAGAATTATTTCGATTTAGATACCAGCCCCTTTGATGTCGACCTGAATTTTGGCTTTGGGTTTAGCTTTGGAGGAGGTGTGCAATTTGAATTCACTGATACAATGACAGCCTTTGGAGAGGCCAGGTATACAACCGGTAATTATCATCAGGGGATGTTAACGGCTGGAATTATTTATACACCGGAAACCCGCGAGCAATAGAGCAATATCAAAAATAAAGGGAGACACAATGTGTCCCCCCTTATACTTTTGGTTTGTTTCAGGTTTGTTATTCCCAATTCATATTTGCTAGTTCATAAATATCGAGATATCCTAATTTAATAATATTCAGCATTTTGTCCCATAAGACTAATTCTACATGATCTTCTGGCTGATGATACTCCGGAGGGAATCCAGCCATGAAATAGAAAACAGGAATATCTGCACGGGCAAAGGGAGCATGATCACTTCCACCACCTGGTCTTTCACTGCCTCTGAAGTTAATATCGAAGCCCAAATCGTATTCATCATTATGCTTTTGAGTAAGCTCCTGAAAAACAGGGAAAGTGCTTGTAAAAGTCATTGAAATTTTCTTGTCCTGATCTTCACCCGGACTATTCCGAGATATCATATCATAATTAAGATTGCAGAGTATATTCCAGTCATAATGATTGTCAACGAAATAGCCCGATCCAATCAAACCTTTTTCTTCTCCTGTCCAGGCACAAAATACTATTGTCTTCTCTGGTTTAACTCCTGAAGCCACCATTGCCTTAGCGATTGTCATCACACCAACTGTTCCTGATGCATTATCATCTGCCCCATTAAAAATGTATCCATCTCTTTCTCCCAGATGGTCATAGTGTCCGCCAATTACAATTGCATTTGTTGTATCCTTTCCTTCCAGAACGGCTACAACATTTCTGCAACGCACAATACGAGAATTTACTGAAGTTTTGAACCGAATAAATTTGCCAGGAAGTTCCATTGAAGCAGGTTTACCTGTCTCAGCAATCTTATTTTCAAGTTCTTCGATATCAAAATCAAGTCCGTTAATGATTTCGCTAATGACTCTTTGAGTTACCTGAAAGGTTGCAGCTCTTTGACTCAGCTGATCACCCATTCGTCTTAGGGATTTACTAACACCACTTCTGGATCTTCCTTCTGTTTTGTATGGAATATTTTTAACCCATACAACTGTTGGATCCCGGTTGGGATTCACTTCTATTATCCCTAGAACGCCTGCTTCATTAGCCCAGGTATTCCTGCTACCTCCATAACGTCTAAATCGATTTGCTTGATTGCTTTGCTCTTCAGGCTTGAATTTTTCATAAGTTATACTCCCTGGAGCTTTATGTCCTGGAAAGCCTGATAGTTTGATTACTATCTTTCCATTAAGATCTAATCCTTTAAGGTCATTATAACCTTTAGCATCATCTTTTAAACCGTATCCAATAAATACAACAGGAACTTCTGCTTCGATTCCGGTTTGACCCGGGCTTAATGAGAAATCAGTTTGGTAATTAAAATCTACAGACTTATATCCTCCATCTTTTTTTGATACAACACTGAATTCCTGTTTTTCACCTGGCCAGGTTTCAACGAGATTAAAGTTTTGAAAATAGCTCTGTTCAGGTGGTGGTGGTGTACCTCCACCACGGCGGAAGCTTCTCATATTGTAACTTCTTTGTTTAGGGTCTCCTCCAGGCTTCAATCCAAAAACTTTGAACATACTGGCAATATAATCACCAGCCATGTAAGCTCCCTCAGCACCAGTTTCTCTTCCAAGAGTCCAATCTGAGGCAAGAAATTCCAATTGACCTTGAATAGCGCCTTTAGTTATTGCTTCTAATCCGGTATCCTTACCGGTATCCTGTGCCTGAATCAGGGTAAATGAGGCTACAAGGAAAGTAAAAATAAGTAGTACTCTGATAGTTTTCATGCAGTGTTATTTTATTGGTTACCAATTATAATTTACTAATTCATATAAATTTAAAAATCCAACTCTGATGATATCTCGCATGTAAGTCCATTCAGCCTTTTCTACATGGTCGGTAAACTGATGATAATCTGGCGTGAACTTTCCATGTAATAAGAAAATTGGAATGCCCTTTCTCGAGAAAGAGGAGAAATCACTACCTCCAGCCGGAACTTCAGAACCTTTGTATTTCATATCTAAATTGACATTATAATCTCTGATATGGTTTTCAGTAAGTTCTTTTAAGATTGGTACAGTTGAAGTGAATTGAAAATCGCATTTGTTCTTATTTGGATCATCTGGTGCAACTCTTGAAATCATATCATAGTTCATATAGCATTTGATATCTTCAATAAGAGGATGGTCAGCATAATACGCTGATCCGATTAAACCCTTCTCTTCGGCAGTCCAGGAACAAAATACGAGTGTTTGTTCTGGTTGTATCCCTGATTCAACCATTGCTTTCGCTATAGTCATAATGCCAACGGTTCCAGAAGCATTGTCGTCAGAACCATTATAGATGAAATCTCTAACAGTACCTAAATGATCATAGTGGGCACCAGCAACAATACATGATTCAGGATTCTTACCTTCGATTATGCCAATTACATTTCTAGCCTGAATAAGACGTGTAACTACAGATGTTTCAATATTTACTACCTTATTTTCCAGTACTTTTGAATTGGTTTTAAGTTTCTGGGATTGGACTTCAAAAGCTTCAATATCTAATCCAATATTGTCGAGCAATTGTGTCATTGCTTTAGCCGACAGGTTGATTTTTGTTATTCCTTGTGCTGATTTATCAGGGAAAGATAATCTTACTCTTGGGGCAGTTCTGAAAGGCTCATCTCCTTCATACTTGGTTCGTTGATCAGTATATCTGAAAGGTACGTTACTTGGGTCACCCCGAACAGATGAACCAGCCGAAATATCTATTATTGCAGCTGCACCAGCTTGAATTGCTGCTTCATCCTTTTGCCTGTTAATCATATATCTGGCATACGGACTGTCGCCGCTAAACTTTTTATAAGCTTTCGAGTCGGGATTATTATGTCCTGGAAAACCATTAATCCTAAGGATAATTTTTCCTTTCACATCGACAGTTTCGTAATCGTTATATCCTTCTCCTTTAAATCCATATCCAACAAATACAACAGGGCTTTGAACAGTGACGGCCTGTACTCCTGGCGTTAGAGTGAAGTCAATTCCGTAATTCAGATGTACAGCATTATAGCCACCTTCAAAAATATCAATTAATGAACATTTCTGCGTGTCACCTGGCCTGAATTCCAGAAGATTAAAGTTTTGAAAGTAAGTTCGTTTAGCAATGTTTCCTGATGGGTTCGAAGGTCGTCTTCCTCTATTTGAAGAACGTACAGGATCACCGCCAGGCTTCAATCCAAAGGCCTTAAACATACTTGCAATATAATCTGAAGCCATATAGGCACCTTTTGTTCCTGTTTCTCTTCCTTCCATCCAGTCGGAAGCCAGAAATTCCATCTGCCCCTGTATGACATGCTTGGTTATTTCATTAAATGCTTTGTTTTTAGCCTGATCTTGTGAAAATGCACTCGAAACTGCTGCAAGGAGCAGAATAAGGGTAAGAATCTTCTTCATATTAGGATAACTTTTTGTAAAATATTCCTAACAAATTTAATTCTTGAGAAATATAATGTGTACCCGAATTAGTTAAATTAAGTTAAATGCTGAAAAAGCTAAATCGTACTTTACCATATTTCCTCAATTCTGTGAAGTTGACATGATTCTCAAAAGAGTATTTGGGGCCATGCTCAAGAATGAGGAGACCTTCGGGTTTTAATAAATCTGACTGAATAATTTTATCCGGAATGCTGGCGAAATCCGGTAGGTCAAAAGGAGGGTCAGCGAAAATCAGATTACATTTTATTGAAGACTGTTTAATGAATCTGAAAACATCTGAGCGAATTACCATTACATTGTTAAATTCCAGTGTATCAAAGTTTTTTTGAATAGCGGCGACGTGGAACCTGTCGATATCCACAGAGACAATATGTTTACAGCCAAGCGAAGCAAATTCATATGAAATTGAACCTGTTCCCGAGAATAGATCCAGAACTTCAAGCTCTTCGAAATCAAAACGATTTACCAGAATATTAAAAAGAGCCTCTCTGGCCTGATCTGTGGTTGGTCTGGCTCTTAAGGATTTGGGTAAGTGAATCCTTCTTCCACTATGTTCTCCATGTACTATTCGCAACGAAACATATTTATAAGGTTAGTATAGCTATGCTGTTCCAATTCATTAAAAGTATAACTGTAAGTAAAGCTTCTGTTAAACTCTTCATATTCAATGCGACGAATATAACGGCCTAACTGGTCAAGCAATTCACTTGTGAAATACCCAGATAACCTAAGTGGTGTTTGCTGGGTGGGAAGTCTGAATTGGTCGTAAATGTAAAGGATATAAAAAATAAGATCTTTAAGTGTCTTGAATGAAAAAGTATTATATAATTTCAGAGTTCCACCTTCAATTACAAGCAGATCCGCAAAGTTTGAATTGATTTGTATAAAAACTCTGTTCGCGGAAGATTTTCCTTTAGATGATATTATAGCATTTTCAATAAAAGGACTGGCCTGATGGAAAAAACTGGGATCATCCAGATGATGATTGGCGAGTTGGTAAACTTTTTCAGGCATTGAATAAACAAGAAATGCATCAACACCCGGAATCAACTTGCTGAGAACTATTTCTGAGTCAGAGCTTGAATCTATGAAATCAAGATAAGACTCTTTGTCATCATCAACATAAATTGGAGCAGGAATAAGGGTTGCTTTTCTACATATAAAATTAAAAAACAGATGCCGGTAATTTCTGTTCAGATACCCTTCAGTGAGAAAGAGGGCATCCAGTTTATCAAAAAGTGATTCATCCTCCAGGTTTTCTCCGAACCAAATATTTTTAAATGCAATGAATTTAACTCTTACCGTATCAAGAATTGCGAAGCATACACCCTTTGAACTCACTTGAATGGCTAAATGATAGCTAGATGTGATATTGATATCAAAAGTTTCATCAATGATAGCTATGTTTTTTGTCATGCTCGATTCATATTAGCTTTTTAAGTCAGCCGGTCAGCCATTAAAAGTCACAAAAAAAAATAGCTTCACCAAAAACAGGTGAAGCTACTTTCAAAAAATAATATTTTCTATTCCCAGTTACCTGCGTTATTATTCGCTTCGTCAATACTACCTACCTTAAGGCCGGGGAAATCGGTGAGATCATTTAGATTGATAATCAACTGCCTGTCCATCCCATTCAAAATATCAAAATTCTGAGCTGTGGCTTCAAAGACCTGCACTTCTACTTTGGAGGCAGTCATGATGAAACCTGATTTTAACTCGAATTGAACATCATCAGTAAAAGGAACGTACCTTAAAGAGTCAGTTGGATAACCAGGAGGGAATATGGAGTCCAGAATGTGAACATAGAATGTATCCCTCACAACTAAACCCATAGCAACTGCTAAAGAGTCATCAAGACTTCCTTCAGCAAATTCGACAGGGAAGGAATCCTCTTTAACAAAATGAATCAGCGTGTCGAAGCTACTGGTATATTTGCCATAAACTGATTTATGAGCAATCTGTGCAGTTCGGATATCTTTCAAACGCTGAACAACAACCTTGTAGCGTGCTTCTTTTCCATTCGCGAAATCAATAGGTTTCATAACGCCAATGTAAATGAAGTATCCAAGTGCCACAATTGTGAAAAACAAGAGAATTTGTACAATAGTTTTAACCGCTTTCATCTGGTCTGATTTGATTAAGTTTGTGCAAATTTATAAATGTTTTTGAAATAACTTATCCGTCTATTCAGGTTTTTTATAAATGCGAATCATGCAATTACAGATTGAAATAGAAAACGAACTCGGACATTCACCTACAACTGGTCAGATAAAGGCTATAGAAGGGCTATGCAAATTTGTGGAAAGTGATTTTCAGGATGAGATATTTGTTCTTCGCGGATATGCCGGAACAGGGAAAACAAGCTTAATTGCCTCTTTGGTCAGAAGTTTGAAAAAAAACAAACGAAAATCCGTACTTCTTGCGCCAACAGGAAGAGCAGCAAAAGTGTTGTCGAGATTTGCCGGTGCATCGGCATTTACAATTCACAAGAAGATCTATCGGCAAAAAAAGATACTTGAAGGATTTGCGGAGTTTGGACTGGACAGGAATCTTCATAAGAATACTTTCTTTATTGTAGACGAGGCCTCAATGATATCTAGCCAGTCTATTGAGTTATCTGTTTTTGGAAGCGGACGACTGCTCGACGATTTGATAAGTTATGTGTATTCAGGCCTCAATTGTAAATTGATCCTGATAGGTGACAGTGCTCAGCTACCTCCTGTAGGCCTGGATATAAGCGAAGCCCTGGTTCCTTCGATTCTTGAAGGGTATGGTTTTGAAGTGAATAGTTTCGAACTTACTGATGTTGTGCGACAATCTGAACAATCGGGTGTTTTGGATAATGCAACAATGCTTCGAGTAAGAATGAAAGACCTTACATATAAGGTGTATCCCGGGCTTAACACGAATGACTTTCCGGATTTTGTTCGACTGTCAGGTGCAGATCTGCTGGATAAAATACAATCGTCTTATGATAAGCCGGGAATGGATGAAACTATGATTGTTTGCAGGTCAAATAAACAGGCAAACAACTATAACCAAGGCATTAGAAACAGGATTCTCTGGCGGGAAGAAGAGCTGTCAAATGGGGATCAGCTTATGATAGTAAAGAACAATTATTATTGTCTTAAAGACGAGGAAGAGATTGACTTCATTGCTAATGGAGATATTGTTGAGATACAAAGGGTGTTAGAATATAAAGAACTATACGATTTGCGCTTTGCTCGTGTTGAGGTTTGTTTGCAGGATTACAGAGATCTGGAATTTACAACATGGCTTTTATTGGATACACTAACCGCAGATGGGCCAGCGTTGGACAGGGATAGCATGCGTGATTTCTTTTTTAAAGTAATGCAGGATTATCAGCATGTTAAAGGAAAAAAGCATCGAACGGATGCTGTTAGAGAAGATCAGTTTTTTAATGCTTTGCAAGTGAAATATGCTTATGCCGTTACTTGTCACAAAGCACAAGGGGGTCAATGGAATCATATTTATATTGACCAGGGTTACATTACCGAGGAGAAACTTAACCTGGATTACTACCGTTGGTTATATACAGCAATAACACGAGCAACAGAAAAAGTATATCTGGTAAACTTTCGGGATGAGTTTTTTAATCTCCTATGATTTTAACTAAAACTCTTTTTCTCCTCTTACCATCGAACTCTCCATAGAAAATTTGCTCCCAGGGCCCAAAATCCAACATCCCTTCTGTTACGGCGACAACAACTTCTCTTCCCATAACGGAGCGTTTTAAGTGGGCATCAGCATTGTCTTCATAGCCATTATGCTTATACTGAGAATGGGGCTTTTCAGGGGCAAGTTTCTCAAGCCATATATCCATATCATGATGTAAACCTCTCTCATCATCATTGATAAAGACGCTGGCAGTGATATGCATAGCATTGACTAAAACAAATCCCTCTTGTATCCCGCTCTCCTTTATACATTCACTTATCGTAGGGGTGATGTTCAAAAAACCTCTGCGGGATGAAATGTTAAACCAAAGTTCTTTGCGATATGATTTCATAAATTACTCTGCTCCTATGTCTTTAATTAGTTGTTCAATGCGCTCGTTTAGGGTTTTATGCAATTGCTCCATTTCAACAGATTTAGACGCTTTTTCACGACATGAAAAATAAAACTTAATTTTTGGTTCTGTACCTGAAGGTCTTATTGAGACAATTGACCCATTCGCCGTGAGAAATTGCAAAACATTTGATTTGGGTAAGGTAATATCATATCTCAGATCAGAAATCATGTCAAATGACTTTCCTTTTTGAAAATCAGACATCATAACAACATCAGATCCAGCCAAAGTTTGAGGAGGCTGATTCCTCAGTCTTTCCATCATACCAGCAATTTCTTCTGAACCTGATTTTCCTTTTCGAACAATCGATTTCAGATGTTCTTTATACAAGCCAAATTCCTGATATATTTGATTAAGCAGATCAAGTAAATTCGATTTTCTGGAAAGAGCCCAGGCGGCTGCTTCAGCAATAAGTGCACATGATATTACTGCATCTTTGTCCCGAACAAATTCACCAGCCAGATATCCATATGATTCCTCACCCCCAATAATAAACTTCTCCTTGCCTTCCTTCTGCTTGATAATGTCGGCGATATATTTAAATCCTGTCAGTACTTCGTAAGATTTCACGCCAAAAGAATTAGCAATCTCTGTTAGCAAAGGGGTAGTCACAATGGTTTTGACGATATATTCTTTTCCGGTCACCATCCCTTTTTCTTTCCACTGGTGTAGAACATAATAGATCAGTAATGATGCTGTTTGATTTCCATTAAGCAAAATGAACTCTCCATCTGAATCCTTAACTGCAATTCCAACCCGGTCAGCATCAGGATCGGTTGCCATTACCAAATCAGCATCCAGCTCCCGGGCCCGTTCAATAGCCATATTTAAAGCTGCTTTTTCTTCAGGATTTGGAGAGAATACAGTTGGAAAATCACCATCGGTAATGTCTTGTTCGGGAACATTGTACACTTCTCCAAATCCAAAGGCCTTTAAAGTGTCAGGTACTAAGCTTACACCAGATCCATGAATTGGAGTATACACAATTTTTAATCCATTTTGCTCCCTGATAATATCAGGATTCAGACTTAAACTAAGCAATTGATCAAGATATTTTTGATCAATCTCTGATCCAATTTCATGCACTAAGTCAGAATTGCCTTCAAACTTAACTTCACTGATACTTTTAATGTTTCCGACTTCAGAAATAATTGCATTGTCATGCGGACTGATTATCTGGCCTCCGTCATCCCAATATACTTTGTAACCGTTATACTCTTTCGGATTGTGTGACGCAGTTATAACAACACCTGATTGACAATCTAATTCTCTAATTGCAAATGATAACTCGGGCGTAGGACGCAAGGCATCAAATAAATACACCATAATTCCATTGGCAGCAAATACCTGAGCTGTTGTTTCAGCAAAAAATCTGCTATTATTGCGACTATCGTATGCTATTGCCACCTTAATTTGATCAAGGTCCATGAAACTGGTCAACAAATAGTTGGCAAGTCCCTGGGTTGCCATTCCAATAGTGTATTTATTAACCCTGTTTGTGCCAGCCCCCATTATTCCTCTTAAACCACCAGTCCCAAAATCCAGGTTTTTATAAAAAGCCTCAATTAAAGCCTCTTCATCATGCTCGAGCATATCCTTGACCGAATCTCGTGTTTCCTTATCAAAGAGTTCGCTAGTCCATGTTTGTGCTTTTAAACGCACTGTATTCAGAAGTTCCAGATCCTGTGTCATTACTATTCGGTGTTTTTTATTATTTCCTTAATGCATGTTGTAAGACTGCTACGCCAATAGGGTATTTCCAGTCCAAATTGATCTTTAGTAGTATCAGTATTTAATACTGAATAAAATGGTCTTTTAGCAGGTAAAGGATAATTTTCTGTTGGAATAGGGTTAATCTTACAATCCAATCCCGCTATTTCAATAATAGCAATAGTGAAATCAAACCAGGATGCACAACCGGTGTTTGAATAATGATACAATGAAGTTCCATTTTCCTGATCGAATTTTTTCTCCGGATGAGAAAGCATCTTTAATATTGCATCTGCAAAATCAGAAGCATATGTAGGTGTCCCGATCTGATCAGCAATTACATTAAGTTCATTGCGATCATGCCCTAATCTTAGCATTGTTTTGACGAAATTCTGACCATATTCAGAATACAACCATGAAGTTCGAATAATACAACCTGCCGGATTAATTTTCTGAATGGCATTTTCTCCTGCAGCTTTACTTCTACCGTATACTGATTCAGGTTTTACTTCTGTATCAACGGGGTAAGGACGAAATCCCTGGCCTGAAAATACATAATCAGTTGAAATATGAATCAATACGGTTTTAGTTTCTCTACAGGCGATGGCCAGGTTGTGTGGCCCCTTCTCATTTATCAAAAAAGCCAGCTCTTCCTCTTCTTCTGCTTTATCTACTGCAGTATAGGCGGCACAATTAATTAAAGCATATGCCGGGTTATTCCCAATAAAAGCTCTTACTTCTTCCAGATTGGTAATGTCGAGTTCAGCCTGGTCTGTATTGATGAATTCAAAATCAGGGAAATGCCTGATTAGCTTATTGAGTGATTGACCCAACTGTCCTTTTGCTCCTGTTATAATGATTTTCCTCATTTTCATCATCTCATCATCTCATCATTTCCTCATTTCCTCATTTATCTCATTGACATTAGTCAAATCTGAAATTCATTTCAGCCTCAGTTAATACCGGATGTATTTCATCTTTGTCCGAGATAATACGATGTTGCTTAGGGATCATCCAGTCTATTGCCAGTTTCGAATCTTTATAGAGGATTCCTCTCTCGGCTTCAGGATGATAAACTTCATCACATTTATAATAGAATATGGCTGATTCACTGATTACAGAAAAACCGTGCGCAAAACCTTTTGGAATCAGTAATTGTTTTTTGTTCTCAGCAGACAAAATAATTGAATAGCATTCTCCAAAAGTCGGAGAACCTTGACGAATGTCAACTGCTACATCTAATACTTCACCATGCAATACCCGAACCATTTTGGTTTGTGAATAAGGAGCCAACTGGTAATGTAGCCCCCGAACAACTCCATAATTAGATTTTGACTGGTTGTCCTGAACAAAATCCTGTTCGATACCATGCTCCTGCCAGGTTTTAACATTGTAGCTTTCGAAAAAATATCCTCGGCTATCTTCAAATACTCTTGGCTCCAGAATCAGTAATCCTGGCATTCCAGTTTCAATAATCTTCATAAACAAGATTTAACTTGGGTGATTTTCTTCTGATGCAATTCGAAAGAGATACTGCCCGTATTGATTATTTTTAAGTGGCTCTGCCAATTTAAGTAACTGTTCTTTTGTAATATAATTCTTAAAATAGGCAATTTCTTCAAGACAACTAACCTTTAAGCCTTGACGCTCTTCGATTGTAGCAATAAAATTTGATGCCTGTAACAGACTCTCATGTGTGCCAGTATCCAGCCAGGCCATCCCCCTACCAAGTAATTCAACCTTTAAACTGCCTTCAGCAAGATAAAGTTTATTCAGGTCGGTGATTTCAAGTTCACCACGAGGAGAGGGCTTAAGACTTTTGGCTTTTTCAACAACAGTATTATCATAAAAATATAAGCCGGTGACTGCGTAATTTGATTTTGGCTTTTCTGGCTTCTCTTCAAGTCCAAGAACTTGTCCCTTTGAATCAAATTCAGCTACTCCATAGCGGTGAGGATCATTTACATAATAACCAAAAACTTTAGCCCCATGAGATAAATCTGCAGCTTCTGAAAGAATCTTCCCAAAACTATATCCATAGAATATATTATCCCCCAGAATCAGGCAGGCACTTTCACCGTTCAGAAATGTTTCTCCCAAGAGAAATGCTTGTGCTAATCCATCAGGTGATTGCTGTTCAACATACTCAATTGATATGCCTAAATGAGAACCATCACCAAGAAGATCAATATATAGTGGAAGATCTTTTGGAGTTGAGATAATCAAAATTTCCTTTAATCCTGCAAGCATCAGAACAGATAAGGGATAATAGATCATCGGTTTATCATAGATCGGCAATATCTGTTTTGAGATGCTTTTTGTAATTGGATAGAGACGGGTACCAGCACCCCCAGCTAAAATAATTCCTTTCATATGCTACTTCCTTCCGTATGAACCAACAAGATTATTTTTTAATAAGTCATCAAAGTAATGAATTGTTTTTTTCAAACCCTCTTGTAACTGAATTTTTGGTTCCCAATTATCCAATTCTTTTTTTGCAAGAGTAATATCCGGTTTCCTCTGAGTCGGATCATCCTGGGGTAGGGGCAAGAATTCTAACTTCGATTTAGAGCCTGTAAGATCAATAATTTTCTCAGCTAATTCCTTAATAGTAAACTCTCCAGGGTTTCCAATATTTACAGGACCTGTAAACTCTTCTCTTGAATTCATCATCCGGGTCATTCCTTCGAGCAAATCATCAACATACTGGAAACTTCTGGTTTGATTTCCGTCGCCATAAATGGTGATATTTTCATTTCTTAATGTCTGCATAATGAAATTTGAAACCACTCGACCATCCTGAGGATGCATATGTGGTCCGTAAGTGTTAAATATCCGGATAATCTTAATGCGAACATCATTTTGTTGATGATAATTGAGGAATAAAGTTTCAGCACATCTTTTTCCCTCATCATAACAAGAACGCTGACCAATAGGATTAACATGGCCCCAATAAGATTCAGGCTGAGGATGAATCTCAGGGTCACCATAAACCTCACTGGTTGAGGCTTGTAGTATTCGTGCTCTGATACGTTTTGCCAAACCGAGCATGTTAACTGCTCCTAAAACAGATGTTTTTACCGTTTTTATGGGATTATATTGATAATGAATTGGAGATGCCGGACAGGCAAGGTTGTAAATCTGGTCGACTTCAACAAAGTATGGCATTGTAACATCATGTCGTACTATTTCAAAGAAAGGATGGTCGAGCAAATGAACCACATTACGCTTTGAGCCTGTGAAATAGTTGTCAAGACAAATTACCTCATTACCTTCATTTAACAGTCTTTCACACAAATGTGAGCCGATAAAACCAGCCCCTCCGGTTATTAATATCTTGTTCATTTAATTATATATTTAATAAAGATAAAAATGTCTAGCGACCAATTCCATAATAAGTATATCCAAATTCTTTCATTTCTACCGGATCAAAAACATTTCGTCCATCGAAGACAAGCTTATTCTTGAGAAGTTTTTCCATAATCCTGTAACGAGGAATTCTGAATTCTGACCATTCAGTTAATAATAGCAAGGCATCAGCATCAATTAGTGCTTCGTATGGATCATCTACATAAGTGATTTTGTCTCCAATACGTCGTTTCGTTTCTTCTACTGCCACAGGGTCATAAGCAACCACAGAGGCACCGGCTTCTACCAGTTGGTCAATGACCACCAAAGCAGGCGCTTCACGCATATCATCAGTATTAGGTTTAAAGGCCAATCCCCACATAGCAAATTTCTTTCCTGCCAGGTTTTGTTTAAAATGAGTGTTAATCTTTCCGAAAAGTACTTGCTTCTGAGTGTAATTTACTTCTTCAACAGCTTGCAATACTCTAAGGTCGTAATTATTCTCACCGGCGGTTTTAATTAAGGCTTTAACATCTTTTGGGAAACAACTTCCACCATAACCAACACCTGGATAAATAAATTTATGACCAATTCTGGTGTCACTACCAATTCCTTTTCTTACCATATCAACATCAGCACCTACAATTTCGCATAAATTGGCAATATCATTCATGAAACTGATTTTGGTTGCCAACATTGAGTTTGCAGTATATTTAGTTAACTCTGCCGAAGGAATATCCATAAACAATATTGGGTGACCATTGAGCAGGAATGGCTTGTACAGGCGCTTCATCACTTTTTCGGCCTTAGATGTACTAACTCCGACAACAATCCTGTCAGGTTTCATGAAATCTGCAATGGCACTTCCTTCTTTGAGAAATTCTGGATTTGAGGCTACATCAAAATCCAGATCGCTGTTTCTTGCACCCAGGGTTTCTTTTACAGCGTCTCGCACCTTTAATGATGTTCCAATTGGTACTGTGCTTTTGGTCACAACTACCAGGTAATCACTCATGTATTTTCCGATATCTCTGGCAACAGCCAAAACATATTTCAGATCAGCACTACCATCTTCGTCGGGAGGAGTACCAACGGCAATAAACACTGCCTCTGCCTCATCAAGGTTGTCTTTAATATTTGTTGTGAATACGAGGCGTCCTTTTGCAACATTTCGCTGTATCATGTCATCAAGACCAGGTTCCCAGATGGGAACTTTGCCATTATTCAGCATGTCAATTTTTTTCTGATCAATATCGACACATGTGACGTTAATGCCGGCTTCAGCAAAACAAGCTCCGGTTACTAAGCCCACATAACCAGTTCCAACAATTGAAATTCTCATAGTTATTTAAGTTACATTTATCTGACAATATTATTAATTATATGCTCAAGTTATAGAATATTTATTGAAAGGAATTAACAATTAATTGTTGAAATACTTAATATTTGATGAACAGTAGGTTTTTAATAAAAAAAGAGATAAAAGGTATTTCATATTAATATTTATTATATTTTAATTGCAGTAGAAATTGTCAATTCAAAATTGATCAATGAGCCGAGCATGACCAAAAACAATAGTATCTTGACACTCATGGGTTTAAATGTTTTATTGTTTTATTGTTATGTGAGCTCGCATGATTCAATCAGGAGCAATTAATAAACATAAACGGATGAAAAAGAAAATCTTAGTTGTCGATGATGAAATAACAATTCGGACCTTGCTCGAAAAGTTTTTAAGTCACACATATGAGGTTACAGCTGTTTCCAATGGTCAGGAAGGACTCGATTGGCTTCAAACAGGGAATATTCCGGATCTTATGATAGTTGACCTTGAAATGCCTGTTCTTGATGGATATGACTATGTGAAAAATGTTAGATCCAGTGGGTATTTCAAAGATATACCGATTATGATGTTATCAGGGGTTGACAGTAGCTCTGAGAGAGTTAAATGCTATAAGCTCGGAGCGAATGATTTTATGATAAAACCATTTAATCCTGAAGAGTTGTCTCTGAAAATTGAAATCGTTTTATCGCATCATAATGAGTAATTCTATGATTATGGAAAAAGTGGAACTTTCACAAGTCGCGGTTCTATACATAGGAACAGATAAGGAAAGCATTGATCAATTTGCATCTAATACTGATAACTTCAAATTAACAGTTGTTGAGAATGGTTTTCAGGCAATAAGATGGCTTGAAGATCATGACCTGCCGGATGCTATAATGTCTGAAATTTTTCTGCCCGGAATGAATGGTTATGCTTTGCATACTGAGTTAATGAATAAAGTCAGGTACCAGACGATTCCTTTTATTCTTAGCGGACGAGGAGTTGAAAAAGCTGAAATGCTCAAAGCTTTTAAAATTGGTGTTGATGATATTTATAATCGACCTCTGGATCTAGAAAAGCTTGTTGTCAGATTGGGATTCCTGATGCCATTTAAGAAAAAGCAATCCGTATTAAGCTTAGTAGAATCAAAACAGGCAGAGATCAAAATTCCGTTTATAAAGCGTTTATTTGATATTGTTTTTGCCTCAGGGATTCTTCTATTTTTGTCTCCATTGTTTATCTTTATTATTCTGGCCATCAGGTTAGAATCAAAAGGAAAGGTTTTTTATGCTGCTAAACGCGTTGGCGCTGGCTATAAAATATTTCCATTCTTTAAATTCAGATCAATGTATACTGGTGCTGATGCTAAACTCAAAGAGTTAAAGCATTTGAATCAATACACTGAAGAAACTAATGAACCTGAGGATAACGCTTTTGATAAACCATGTCCCGAATGCGAAAGACTTGGTCACAAATGCTCATCAGTTTTGTATATCAATGATCGGGAAGTTTGTGAAAATCAATATTTGCAAATTAAACGTGAAAAATTGGGTGAAACATTTTTTAAAATTAAAAATGACCCGAGAGTAACTAAAGTAGGCCGATTCATTCGCAAAACCAGTATTGATGAACTTCCTCAGCTATTGAATGTATTACGGGGGGAAATGTCAATTGTGGGAAATCGACCAATTCCCTTGTATGAGGCCGAGTTATTGACATCAGATGATTGGACGGAAAGGTTTCTGGCACCATCTGGTATTACCGGACTATGGCAGGTAACAAAGCGTGGAAAAGATGACATGTCAAATGAGGAGAGAAAGGGCCTTGACAATGAATATGCAAGAAACTTCACTTTTTGGGGTGATATAAAAATATTATTTCGTACTGTTAAAGCTTTAATGCAGACTGAAGACGTTTAGAAACAATATTCATAAAGAAAATGAAACAACTTTTAAGCTTTATCGCAATTCTGCTTATATGTGTCTCAATGAGTGGGTTTAGTCAGACCACAGAAGAAAGGGTGGATGCTCGCATGAGATCAATGGAGAAAAATAACAGTGCATATCTTAGTGTTGACCATGATCTGATTCCACCTCTGGGTATGCTAATTGATTCTGCCCTCTATTACTCTCCTTTATTGAAAACTAAAGAAATTGACAAAACAATACGAGAATGGGAATTGAAAGTTGCTAAGTTACAATGGTCCGATTATCTGGAAACTTTTACAGAGTTTCGCTATGGGTCAATTGATAATGTATTTATTTCACCAACAGGAACAGCTATAAATAATAATGTGTCAATATCCTCAAGATATCATATTGGAGCAAGAATAAATTTCACCATCTTTGATATTATCAGTCATAAGAATGTTATTAGAGCCGGCGAAGCACGAATAGCTCTTGAAGATGCGAGGGCTGATGAATTAAGGCAGCTAATCAGACAAGAAGTGATACGCTTATGGAATCATCTTAGTACATACAAAGAGATTATTAGTATAAAAGCTGATCATTTAGAGGCTCAAAAACTTAATATCAATGAGGCACGGAAGCGTTATTTATCAGGTGAAGTTGATATTGTTGAATATGCGCGTGTAAAACAAATTTCCTCAAAAGCACATGAAGAATTGGTTCTGTCAAAAAAAGAATACCGGGAAGCATTATATTTGCTCTACGAATTGGTTGGTCGCGATGACCTTGCCGACTGGATGAATCCTTCATTATGAATTTGATCTATTTCCTCAGGCTGTTAATAAAGAATATTATCCTTATCGGAGGGGTTGGAGTTCTTATGGCCGTACTTGTGTACGTCATGACTCGTGACCAGCCTGAGTCATATTCTTCTGAAATGGAAATCTATACCGGATTAGCAACAGGTTACAATATAGAATCAGGATCAGATTTTCGCTACGATTTATTTGGAACAAACGCCAAGTTTGATAACCTTCTTAATATCATTCGGAACCGACAAACTCAGGAAGAAACAGCTATCAGACTTATGGCTCAGCATTTGATGCTTGAGCAGCCGGATTCTCGTTATTGCTCAAAAGAAACCTGGGATGCTATTCAACAAGAGGCACCTCAAGAGATTAAAGCATTAGTACACCGCGACTTTAGTAATTTAGTAAATCAGGGCTATGATATTCAAAGTCAAAATGTTGAAAATATAGTTAGTGAGGATATTCCTGAACAGACAGGCGAAACAGAAAAGAGGATTGAAACCCGATTAGAAAACCGACAGGTCACTGAAAAGATTAAGAAGTATCGTCCCACTCCTAAGTATTATACTGTTAAAGCAGGAGATTATCCGGTATCTATTGCCAGAAAATTTTCTTTGAGCCTTGAACAACTTAACAAGCTAAATAAATCATTAAAACTTCCATTGCATGGAGGACAACGATTGCTTGTAGGCCAGGAAAATGAAAGCTATTATGTTGATACGATAGTAACAAAACAAGTTCCAATTGAAGTTGAGGTGGAAGTGCCGGTTGAGAAAAATACAACACCGCAATCAATTAATCAGCAAAAGGATCCTGTGAAGCGTATGGACTCAATTTCTGACAATTTTGAAAATATTTATCAGGATGCTGTTGCTCATGTTGAAGCTTACCAGGCCACTGTCAGGAATCTTATGCAATACAAGAGTAAGGATGAGAAGAACTATATATATACTACTCTGCAATCGTCAAATCCTGTTTATGGAATAGCAAAGATTTCAAAGGTTAAGGTCAACCGGATGCAAAACTCTGATTTGGTGAAGATGAGTTATGAAAGTCACGATCCTGGCGTGTGTAAACAAACTTTAATCATTATCAACGAAGTATACCAAAATACATATCAATCAATAAAAAGTTCCCAAACTTCAATGGTGAGCGATTATTTCAGAGCTCAGGTTAATGCTGCAAAGCATCGACTTGATAGTCTTGAAGATTTGAATTTGAATTTCAGAGAGGTTAATCGTATCATCAATTATAATGAGCAAACAAAATTTATTGCTGAGCAAAATGAAGTTCTCGACAAGGATTGGTATGAAGAAAGTGCAGTTCTGTCGGCGGCCAAAGTTGCTCTGTCCTTATTAGAATCAGAGTTGGATGAATATGCAAAGGGGCTGACTCAGAGATCTGATATCCTGCGCTTCAGAGATGATCTCGGACAGACAACCCGACTGATTGGAATGGAAGAGATAAAACCCAATCCTAATGTGGATGTTCTGACAACTCTTAAAAGGCAGGCCTTTGATATTGAGAGTCAACTGGAAGAAGCAATGGATGAGGCTTATCAAAAATCACGTACCACAGAAGGTATTGCTATGAAGCCGGTTTTAACTATGTGGCTCAACCAGGCTATAAAAGTTGAGGAGAGTAGGGCAAGATATAATGTTAAAACCCAGCAGAAGAGCAATTTCATAAAGAAATATGATCGCTTTGCACCATTGGGGTCGGAACTTACTAAGATAGAACGTCAAATTAATCTTGCACAGGAAGAATATCTCGATCACTGGCATAGCTTGAGTCTGAGCTTAATGAAGCAGAAAAATAATGAGAAAAGTACTTTTAAAACAACTGCTGAAGCCTATTTTCCTATCAAGCCAAATCCAAGCAAAAGGATGTTCATGCTTATTGCAGCATTTATGGCAGGAATTGTTTTAACAGCCGGCTTCATTATTATGCTTGAATTCATTGATAATTCGATAAAATTCCCGGAGCGGGCTGAAGAACTCACGAAATCAAAATTAATTGGTGCTTATCCCAGAATTCCCAGGCGAACTGATGGCAAAATTAATTACGGTGTTATCGGTCCGCGTTTGATAGAAATGATAACTCAAAGAATCAAACTTGAAGAAATTAAACTGGCCAAACAAATAGATATGCCTTTCCTTGTGTTATTAATGAGTACACGCAGAAATGAAGGGAAAACTTATATCGGAACCAAGCTGGTTGAAAAATTCAGGTCGGTCGGACATAAGGTGCTGTATGTAAAACCTACCGAAGGACCAGACCTGGAAGAATATGAGGAAAATTTCAGAAAGCTTGATAAGAATGATAATGAAGAAAATGTTTGGGATTTTGAATACACGGTACCAGATAATTTCATGAGTATCCGTAGTATTAACGAATTACTCAGGAACTTCACCTTCATGACAAAAGGTTATCAATATATTTTTCTTGAGCTCCCCGCATTATTGAGTAGCGAATATCCGGCTAAACTGGCTGTATCTGCTGATCTGTCTTTATTGATTTGCAGGGCGACACGTACCTGGAATAAGGCTGATGATGAAGTATTGAATGTGTTTAAAGCCAACTCTAAACAGACTGTTTTTAGCATGCTTAATGGGACCAATGTCGATAATCTGGAAGGTATTATTGGCGAAATTCCAAAAAAGCGCAGTTGGATCAGAAAGTTTATTAAAAGAGTGATCAACTCTGATCTCAAACCTGTACAAACTTTTTAATGGGCATAAAAACTAAGATAAGTCAAATACTCAAGTCTGATAACTCTATTTCCTTAATAGGGAATATGGTTTTTGCTTTCTTTGGATTCGCAAATATTTTTATTCTGGCAAGAAGTTATCCAAAGGATGTTTTTGGTGAATGGGTTTTGTATTTGTCAGGTATGGCTCTCTTTGAGATGATTCGTAAGGGAATTACCGGGACACCCCTGGTGAGATTTGTTGCAGGTACAGAAGATGAAACTGAAAGAAATAGAATTATTGGTGCCGGATGGGTATTGTCAGTTGCAGTGACCATAGCAGTAATAGTGATTCTGGTACCAAGTTATATGCTGTTCTCTGATGCTATAGACGAAAAGGGTTTTGGACTATTCTTCAAGTGGTATCCGCTTCTGGCTGTGGTGGTTCTGCCTCTAAATACAGGATTATCTATTCTACAGGCTGACAGACGTTTTACAGCTATATTGCAACTCAGGTTTGTCAATATGTTCGTGTTCTTTCTTTTTCTGATTTTGAATTGGCTATGGTTAAAATTGCCTATAGTAACTGTTGTTTGGTGTCATATAGGCTCTCAACTACTAGCTTCAATTTTTGCTGTGAGTAAGAAATGGTCAGGCATAAAAACTATCGTAAAGGCAACATCAAAATCACTGAAGGCACAATTCAATTTTGGGAAGTATAGCCTGGGTACCCTGATAGGAAGTAATCTGCTGAAAAGCTCAGATACTTTCATTATTGGTATCATGTTAGCAGAGCCACAAGTTGCATATTATAGTATTCCATTGAAACTAATCGAAATTGTCGAAATTCCTATGCGTAGCTTTGTGGCTGTAGCATTCCCAAAAATGTCAAAGGCCAGCAGAAATGGAAATGTGGCTGAGGTACGATCAATATTCTACCAATATGCCGGAGTTGTAAGCTGGTTATTTATTGGATTGGTTCTGGCTTTGTTCGTTATGGCCAAACCGCTAACCCTTATTCTGGGTGGACCTGATTATGTTGAATCAGCGTTGATATTTAAGATCTTTCTGATCTATGCTTTGTTCCTCCCTCTGGATAGGTTTAGTGGAATAACTCTGGATGCTATAAACCGACCAAAATTGAATATGATAAAGGTCATTTTCATGGCTTCTGCAAATATTATTGGTGACATATTGGCAATCCATTTCTTTAAGTCACTTGAGGCGGTTGCAATGATCACTATAATAAATGTGTTAACAGGAGTTATAGTTGGAAATTGGTTCTTGAGAAGAGAGATCCAGATTAATGCTCTTCAGGTTTTTCCTGCAGGCTTAAAACACTTGCGCTCTTTTGTGAATCAGATCCTGAAATAAGCCTGATGGATAGTCTATTTCAATCAACTGGAGCAGATCGAATTAAGAAACCATTCTATATTCTTGTTATACTTTTTGTGGCCTTTGCCGGGGCTTATGCAATTGCGGTAAAAGGTATTGTTATCGGGGCCATTCTGATTGCACTGCCATTAATAGTTTATATTGTCATCAGAGTATTCATTAATCCTAAATTGGGATTAATAATTTGCTTTGGGTTCTCTTTTTTTGCTATCGGGCTTACAAGATATGTTGCCGGAGTGCCATTTGGACTAGCTGTGGATGGCTTGCTTGGAATGTCATTGATTGCCTTGATTCTAAGCTTAGGAAAGAAGGTCGAATGGAAAAGAGCAAAGCATGATATTACAGCACTTTCAGCTGTATGGATGGGCTATACTGTACTGGAAATTGCAAATCCTTTGGCAATAAGTGCAGAGGCATGGTTTTATGCCATGCGGGGTGTTGCTTTTTATCAGATTCTGATGATCCCTTTAGGCTTTCTTCTCATCCGGGAGGTAAAAGATCTTAAATTATTTATATGGATTTGGCTTATTATTTCAGTTTTGGCTGCTTTCAAGGGGATTCAACAGATTAATATTGGCACTGATCCCTGGGAAACTGCATGGCTTGATGGGGGAGGAGAACTAACGCATAGAATTCAGGGCAGATTGAGGGCTTTCTCTTTCTATAGTGATGCAGGTCAGTTTGGAGCCGCAATGGGGCATGCAAGTCTGGTTGCTGGTATAATTGCTTTGGGACCTGGAACCCGATTTAAAAAAATACTTTTTGGTTTTATATCTTTTGTGACTCTGATGGGAATGCTCTATTCCGGAACAAGGGGGGCACTGTTCGTTCCGGCACCCGGAGTTATGCTATATCTGTTTCTCAGTAAAAATTTTAAAGTTTTCGCTTTGGGCCTCGTAGGAGCATTGGCTGTGTTCGGGGTTCTGCGATTTACCTTCATTGGGAATAATAATTACCAGATATATAGAATTCGTACTGCAGTACAACCTTCGCAGGATCGGTCGTATCAGGTACGACTTGAGAACCAGAGGAGACTCAAAGTTTTTATGAAGGATAAGCCTTTTGGTGGCGGAATTGGAACAGCTGGTAACTGGGGAATGCGATTTAGTCCGAATACCTTCCTGGCTCAAACCCCGACTGATAGCTGGTATGTGAGGATTTGGGCAGAGATGGGTATTCTGGGTTTAGCCTTGCATTTGTTTATTCTGTTCTGGATACTCATCCACTGTGCCATAATTGCCTGGAAGCTCAAGGATCCAGAGTTGCGACAAATTATTAACGCTTTGGTTGCCGGAATTTTTGGAATTATGGTGGCCAGCTACGGCAATGGATTATACGGACAAATGCCTACTAATCTGGTCATTTACATGAGTTACATATTTGTTTATATATCTCCCTTATTGGATAAACAACTGGCCGCTGAACCTAATCGCAAATGGGATATACTTTTTAATGGTATTAAGTTTAAAAGATACTAATTCATTTGTTCATTCAGCCCTTTGAAATATATGCCAGGAAAGATGTCTGGACTTTCATGGAAATTCTTAGATTTGCGCTCGAGTCGCAAATGAATACATAACGCCTTATATTATGAAAACAGTTTTCCGCTTACTATTAAGCACGATAGCATTATTCACCCTTATTACATCATGTACAAAGGATGCTCTGGATCATGGTTATGAAAATCCAATTGATATGGAATTGTCAACAGAATGGTATGAAGATAATTTTGACGGAGTACAAAATGAAATATGGTATCGCGTAAACATTGGTGATATAGTAAGCCAGGTATATATTGAATGGTCGGAGAAAGATTATCATGGAAGCTCCAGGAATTTTACCGCCGAAGTATCAGTTGATGCATATTGGCTTGACGGGGAGAGCGAATATTTTATTGATAAGGATAAAGGTTATGGAGCTGATGCCAGACTGGTGAATCTAAGTTCGGAATCTGGCTTGCTGGTACGGGTCAGAAATCTGAATGAAGCACCCGGTACTTTTGCCTTAAAAATTTATGATAAGGAACAAATATCAGAGATTGAATTGGTTGAAATTGTAATAGGACAAGATTGGCACACAGCCAGTATTGCTGAAGGGGAGATTCTTGGGTTTATAGTTACTGGCGGTGTTGAGTCGCAGGAAGTGATTGTGCAATGGGCCGAGCATGATAGTCCGGAAGAAGGATACACCGCTGATATTAAAGGATCAGTGTATAAACTTGATATGGAAAGTCCTTATAATATTGCCGGTAGTGATAAAATTTTTTCAGGAAAAGATAACTCGCATTCTGATAATCCAAAAGGAGTAATCCTTGATCAGGGGGAGAATAATTTTGTGATTTTAATAAGCCTGAATGACTTTTTAAAAGAAGGAAGTTTTGCAATTCAGGCAAAATAGTTTAACACACACGCGGATGATTGTTTTTGTTGTGGGAGATCCATCCGACAAATAAAATTGAATATATACGGATGAAACTTTTTGTTCTTATAACTTTCGTTGTTATTGCTTTTAATGCTTGTTTAGTGGCTCAGACACAAATTGAGCTGAATGAGATAATTATTGAGAGTTCTGAGGAAAAGCGAGCAGCAGATGAAGAGAAAAACTCAATTCAGGATATAAAATATTTATCTCGTAAGGATATAAACCATGTTGGTAGTAAAGGGGTTGGGGAGATATTAAAACGATTACCTGGAATTGTTGTTTCGGGTCCGCCAATGGCCTATAGGAATGTGAAAATTAATGGCCTGGATAAGGAATTTCAAACTATTTTCATTGATGGGCACCGGCCTGCCGGAGGTGAAGATAGAAGAGAGTTTAAACTGGATCGTTTGCCGGCTGGTTTGATTGAGTCAGTTGAGATAATATATAATCCGGGAGTACAATATGGAGGGACTTCTCCTTCAGGGTTTATTAATCTAAAAACTGTTGATGTACCTGAAAAAAGGCAAATTGGTCTGAATCTGGGTCTCGATCATAGCAATACTATTTCTGGTTTTTATCCGGAGGGATCATTCTACTATGCTGATAAGAAAGGAAGGTTTGCCTACCTTATTTATGCAGGAAGATCGCATTGCCAGCGTAGCGATGAGAGTTTTCTTGAGGATTTCTCCAATGAGATATCCGGAAGGAATATAAAAAAATCGGATGTAAGTTTGAATACAGCCACGACCAGCCTTAGCTATAAGATTAATTCACATCAGCAATTGAAATTGAAGCTTATGTGGTCAGATCAGAATCAGTCTGAGCTTAATAGCATGGATGTTAATCGGCGATCTCAGGGTGGACTAGGTTACAAGCAAGATACCTCACAGGAAAGCACTTCAAGGAAATTGCTCATGACGCAACTGAAACACGAGCTTATAATTGGTAGCTGGAAAAGCGAATCTTCAGTCAGATATGACTGGTCGGGTATGAATAAAGAGAAAGACAGAATTCGCGAGAAAGATCCAAGTTGGGAAACAAGTCTGGAGCTTGAAGACCAGTATTTACATCTTGCAAATTTGAGATCTGATTGGGAAAGAAGCACCTGTGTTTGGGGACGTGCAAAGCACCATATAAAAAGCGGACTGGATGCTTCTTATAATTCACGAGACTTTAATCGATTTGCATTTGCCCGTGTCAGCTCACATAAGTTTTGGGATGAGATCGAAGACGGTTCATATCTGTTGAATGAATCTATTACTGCTTTTTATCTGATTGATGAATTGGAAATAGGGGAGAATAATATATCACCCGGATTGCGGATTGAAGGGCAGAATCGAAGCTATTCTGTTACAGATAGTTCGGGACAAGAGTCGTACTGGACTTTCTTACCTGCCTTACATGGTAAGCATAGTTTGCATGATCAAAAAATTATCTATAGGTGGAGTATCAGTCGTCAAAATGCACTGCAACCTTTTTTGTACATGGTTCCAGTTTTGAAAGTTAAACACAGGAAAGAGATTATTGAACAAGGAAATCCTGATTTAGCTCCCTCACGATCATGGAATTACCAAGCTAGCATAAGTGCTTCTCTTGGTGACAAAAGCAAAATAAAGATTCGATCATTTTTCACCGATATTCGTGATGTTGTTGAGATGAAGTACCTGGGAATTGATGACAGGTTTCATTATCGTGTTTTTCAGCCGATGAATATTGACAGCGCAATGGTTTATGGAGGTACATTTGAGTACCTGGCTGATTTTAGCTATTTTTCAAAACTTAACTTTCGAATATGGGGTAATTACAGCTGGAATGGTTCACGGGTAAGGGATCCCGGATCACAGGAAATGCGCAGGATGAATGATCAGCCTGTTCATATGACCAGTATGAATGCAGATTATTTAATGTCAAAGCTTAAATTGAGGTTTTCCTTCGGGTATACATGGATGAGCAAAAGACAAACCTTCGACACAATTGATTCAACAGGTGCGAGCTTTCCTGGATTCCATTATAATCCATATGGTCAACTTGATTGTTCTGTGAAGTATTATATAACAAAATGGGGATATCTTTCAGTCAGTATTCATAACCTATTGAACGAAAAAGAGGTGCTAAATCAGGGATTTGTTGTTGAAGAAATTCATCCGGGTCGATTATTAAGATTTGGCTTGAGTCTGACTATGTAATAATTAGTGGTATTTTTATCCATCGATGAGATCAAACAAAAGGACGAAACTTCCCGATAGCTCACTTATTTCTTATATGAGTGGCATGGTGAAAGATAATGGAGGTATCAATCTGGCTCAGGGATTGCCAGGTTTTTCTCCGCCAGAGGAGCTCTTATCAGAGCTGAAATTGTTAGTTTCAGAGAATGTACATCAGTATCCTCAGGGAAATGGCGATCCACAACTGATAGATGTTGTTAAAAACCTTTACAAGCAATCTGTGGGTTTTGATGATGACCAAATTCTAATAGTTCAAGGTGCTACTGAAGGAATTTCTCTGGTTTACACCTATTTCATAAAACAATTCGGAACCAGTTGGAAAGCAGCGGCATTTGATCCAATTTATGAGAGTTACAAAGAGCTGCCAAATATTTTTGGAAATGAGCTAATTAGGATAAGTATGGGCTCTGAAGGAGAAATTGATTGGAATATTTTAGAGGAGATTCTTGCTGGTAATCCTGTTAAACTATTTTTTGTCAATTCTCCCGGCAATCCTTACGGGAAAATCTGGACTAAGGCTGAATTGCATCGAATCATCCAGCTTGCAGAAAAGTATGATTTCTATATTCTCTTTGATGCAGTGTATAAAAATTTGTATTTCGGAAATGAAAAACCTGAGATTTTACTTCCTGATCAGTCATCCAGAATCTTCTATGTTAATAGCTTCTCAAAAATGTTATCAATCACAGGATGGAGGGTAGGCTACCTGATTACTGAAGCGGGACATATGAAGTCTATACGAAAAATTCATGACTATACAGGTTTATGCTCAGTTTCTATACTCCAAAAGGCTATTGCCTCATATATGAATAAGTATGACCTTGGTAGCGTATATCTTCAAGAGCTTAGATCGAAACTTGCAATTGGCTATTCTTTTTTCGCACCAGAGCTTAGGAATCTTGGTTTTAAGCTTGCACCAGTTTCAGGTGGTTACTTTATTTGGGCTCAATTACCTGCCGGATTCTCAAATGGTTTTGAGTTTGCTATTGACTTGTATGGAAAATCAAAGCTTGCTGTTGTACCAGGAATACATTTCTCAAATTCTGCTGGCTCTTTTATCAGGATTAATATTGCCAGAGACCTGGCTGAATTAGTGAAGGCTCTAGAAGCATTAAAATCCTTCCTAAATCATTGATTTCTTTAGCTTGAGACGATAATTCGAATGGAATAATTGGAAAATTAATCCTATCTTTGCGCGCGTATTTTTCAAATATAATGTCTAATTTATTAATTAATTGATTGTTAAGAGATGTCAGAACAAGAAAACACAAAAGGCTCAGATGCTCCTGTTGAAGATAAACAGGAAGCTAAAGACCAGGTAGTTGAAGAAACTCCACCTAAAATTGAGGCTGAAAAAGTCGATGAGGTTGTTGCTGAAGAAAAGATTCCTGCAGAATCCCCTGAGGAAAATAAATCAGCTCCAGAAGCTGCTCCTGAAGCAGAAGCAACTCCTGTAGATGAGCCTACTCCTGAAGTAGAAACTGCTCCGGTACAAGAGACTGCTCCAGAAAAAGAAACTGCTCCAGCAGTAGAAAGTGCACCTGAAGCCACTCAAAAAGCTGTAAAAACTCCTGTTCCAGAAGAAAAGCCTGTTGAAGAAAAACCAGTTGTACGTGCTAATACTTCGATTTTGGAAGATTTTGATTGGGATAGTTATACTAGTGACCATGATGATTATACCCCGGATGAGCGTGCAAAACTTGAAGTTATGTTCGATGAAACATTATCTTCTGTTGCTGAAGCTGAGGTTATTGACGGATCAGTTGTTTTCATGAACAAGCGTGAAGTTGTTGTCAATATTGGATACAAATCAGAAGGAGTTGTTAGTTTAAATGAATTCAGATATAATCCTGATTTGACTATTGGTGATACTGTTGAAGTTTATGTTGAAACGCTTGAAGATCGTAATGGACAATTAGTATTGTCTCATAAAAAGGCAAGGGCCTTAAGATCATGGGATCGTGTTAATAAGGCTCATGATCTAAGTGAGATTATTAAAGGTTTCATCAAATGTCGTACTAAAGGTGGTATGATTGTAGATGTATTTGGAATTGAAGCTTTCTTACCGGGATCACAAATTGATGTTAAACCCATTCGGGATTATGACATGTACGTGGGTAAAACCATGGAATTCAAGGTTGTTAAGATTAACCAGGAATTTAAAAATGTCGTAGTATCACACAAAGCATTGATTGAAGCTGAACTGGAAATCCAGAAGCAGGAAATCATTAGTAAACTGGAAAAAGGACAAGTTCTTGAAGGAACTGTTAAGAATATTACATCATATGGTGTATTTATTGACCTTGGCGGCGTTGATGGTCTGATTCATATTACAGACTTATCATGGGGTCGGGTTAATCATCCGGAGGAAATTGTAACACTTGATGAGAAAATTAATGTTGTAATTCTTGATTTTGACGATAATAAGAAAAGAATTGCTTTGGGTCTGAAACAACTTACTCCTCATCCTTGGGATAGCCTTGATGCCAACTTAAAAATTGGTGATATGGTTAAAGGTAAGGTAGTTGTTATGGCTGATTACGGTGCTTTTGTTGAGATCGCCACTGGCGTTGAAGGTTTGATTCATGTTTCTGAAATGTCATGGTCACAGCACCTTAGAAGTGCTCAGGAATTCCTGAAAGTAGGGGATCCGGTTGACGCTCAGATATTGACACTTGATCGCGAAGAGAGAAAAATGTCCTTAGGAATTAAACAGCTACGTACTGATCCTTGGGAGAAGATTGCTGAAAAATATGCCATTGGTTCAAAACACAGTGCACGTGTAAGAAATTTCACTGGATTTGGTGTTTTTGTTGAGATAGAAGAAGGTATTGACGGATTGATCCATATTTCAGACTTATCATGGACAAAGAAAATCAAACATCCTGCTGAATTCTGTTCTATTGGAGATGAAATTGAAGTTGCAGTATTGGAAATTGACCAGGATAATCGTCGCTTAAGCTTAGGTCATAAGCAACTCGAAGAAAATCCATGGGATGTATTTGAAACTTTATTCTCAGTTGGATCAGTTCATGAAGGTACTATTGTAAATATCTTCGATCGTGGAGCAGTTATTACTCTTCCATACGGTGTTGAAGGTTTTGCTACACCGAGACACTTAGCAAAAGAAGATGCTTCTCAAGCGAAAGTTGATGAGAAACTTCAATTTAAAGTGATCGAATTCAATAAGTCAGCCAAGCGAATTATTCTTTCACATAGCAGGGTATTTGAAGATGAGAAGAGAGCTGATATAACTACCGAGAAAAAGGTAAAAACTGATTCTGCTAATAAGGGTATGAAAAAGGTTAAGCAAAACCTTGAATCAACAACTTTAGGAGATATATCAGAATTGGCTGCTTTGAAATCTCAAATGGAAGCTGATGAACTGGGTAGCGCTAAGAAGAAGGCTGCAAAGATGGAAGCTAAGGCAGAAGCAAAAGCAGAAGCAAAAGCAGAAGCAAAAGCTGAGGCAAAAGCAGAAGCAAAAGCTGAGGTAAAAGCAGAAGCGAAAGCTGAAGTAAAAGCTGAGCCAAAAGCTGAGCCAAAAGCAGAGCCAAAAGCAGAAGCAAAAGCAGAGCCAAAAGCAAAAGCTAAGGCCAAGGCCAAGACCAAGACTGAAGAAAAGCCAGAAGCTAAATCTGAAGAAAAGAAAAGCAAAGTAGCTAAGCCAAAGGCTGAAAAGGAAGTCAAATCTAAAGAACAGGCAGAGGTAGAAGTTAAGAAGGAAGCTTCAAAGAAGAAGCCTGCCAAAACTGAAGATAAAGAGGATACAAAAGAGACAGACGATAAGAAAGAATAATGCGTTTTTCTCTTACCATATTGGGAAGTAGTTCTGCACTACCAAAACCCGATAGATTTACAACCGCTCATGTGCTTAATGCGCATGAGCGGTTTTATCTTATTGATTGTGGAGAAGGTACTCAGATCCAGCTAAGGCGTTACAAAATACGGTTTAGTAAAATCCACCATATTTTTATATCACATCTACATGGAGATCATTTTTTCGGAATATTTGGACTACTAAGTAGTTTTAATCTGATGGGACGAAAAGTGCCTTTAAATCTTTACGGGCCAGAGAAACTGAAAAATATTTTAGACGCGGTGTACGGTAATATGGGAGAGAAGATGAATTATTCTATTAATTTTTCCCCATTGAATTGGCAGGATAAACAATTGTTATTAGAGACTGAAAAGATTAAAGTCTATTCTTTTCCTCTGGATCACAAAATACAATCATGCGGTTTTCTTTTCAAAGAAAAGAAACAGGCTCGCAATCTGATAAAAACGGCAAAAGAGGACTATGATCTTGGAATAAAAGAGATTATTCAGCTGAAGAATGGTGAAGATGTTAAACGAGATACTGGCGATATTCTATCATATAAATTATTAACGAACAAATCTTTTACACCCCGATCATATGCCTATGTTTCTGACACAAGATATTATGAACCACTTGTTGATCATATAAGAGATGTAGATTTATTATATCATGAAGCAACGTATTTAGAAGAAATGAGTTCTCAGGCTCAGTTAACTGGCCATTCGACATCTATGGAGGCTGCCCGAATTGCTAAAATGGCCAAGGTTAAGAAACTAGTGATTGGTCATTTCTCAACCCGCTATAAAAGCACAGCACCTTTATTGGAAGAGGCACAAAATATTTTTCCAAATACCTTTGCGGCTGCCGATGGTATGTCATTTGATGTTGAAAAGTACTGATGGCTATTCAAGCTAAAAATACTAATTTGGCTACAATATTATCCAATAGTAATTATGGAACAAAGTATTCTAATTCTGGATTTTGGGTCACAGTATACCCAGCTAATAGCCAGGAAGATTCGAGAACTTAATGTTTATTGTGAGATTTATCCATATAATAATATACCAGAGCTTGGAGACCATATAAAAGGGGTAATATTATCAGGTAGCCCATTTTCTGTTAGGGATGCGAATTCACCTAAACCGGATATAGAAGAGATTAAAGGCAAATATCCCTTATTGGGTATCTGTTATGGTGCTCAGTTATTGGCACAAAACTTCGGAGGAGAGGTGCTGCCATCAAAAACCAGAGAGTACGGGAGAGCAAGGCTTGAATTTGTGGACCAGAATAATGCTCTGTTTAAAGGGATTAAGGAGGGTACACAGGTATGGATGTCACACGGAGATACTATCTCTGAAATACCTGAAGGATACCAGATATGTGCAAGTACTGAGGATGTTAAGGTCGGTGGATTCTACATTAAGAATGAACAAACTTATGGAATTCAGTTTCATCCGGAGGTATACCATACTTTACAAGGAAAGGATGTGCTGAAAAACTTCACTGTAGATATATGTGGTGCCAGCCAAACCTGGACCCCTGATTCTTTTGTTGAGACAAATGTAAGCTGGTTGAAAGAAGAGTTGAAACAAGACAAAGTTGTTCTCGGATTGTCGGGTGGGGTAGATAGTACAGTCGCAGGAATGCTTCTTCATCGTGCAATTGGAAAAAACCTTACTTGTCTGTTTATAGATAACGGTTTGTTGCGTAAGAATGAGTTTGAAGAGGTTTTGGATTCCTATGATCATATGGGGCTGAATGTAATTGGAGTTCCGGCAGGTGATGAGTTTCTTGATGCCTTGAAAGGAATCTCCGATCCTGAAAGTAAGAGAAAAGCCATCGGTCGCACTTTCATCGAAGTATTTGAACGGGAGGCTGAAAAACTTGATGATGTTAAATGGTTAGCTCAAGGTACAATTTATCCTGATGTCATTGAATCAATATCTGTAAACGGTCCTTCTGCAACTATCAAATCTCATCATAATGTTGGTGGATTGCCAGACGAAATGAAGCTGAAAGTTATTGAACCTCTGAAACTTCTGTTCAAAGATGAAGTACGGAGGGTTGGAAAAGCAATGGATTTGACACCATCAATATTAAATCGTCATCCTTTTCCCGGACCAGGATTAGGGATCAGGATACTTGGTGATATAACTGCAGAGAAGGTATCATTGCTGCAGGATGTAGATGATATTTTCATCCGGGGATTGAAAGAATATGACTTGTACGATAAAGTTTGGCAATCAGCAGCGATATTGTTACCCGTTCAATCTGTTGGAGTAATGGGAGATGAAAGAACATATGAACAGGTTGTAGCTTTACGCTCAGTGGGCTCAACAGATGGAATGACGGCTGACTGGTCGCACTTACCTTATGAGTTTCTTGGCAAGATCTCAAATGACATAATAAACAAAGTGAAGGGAATCAACAGAGTCGTTTATGATATCAGTTCCAAACCTCCGGCAACTATTGAATGGGAATAACCTACCGGATAAGATCATTCAACTTCTCCCCAATATCCTCCAGATTTAATATCAGATTTGGTTTAGATTTTGCAATAGCTGCTTCTGGCATTCTGGAAACTAATGAAGTTTTGGGATTTTCAACAATAGTGTATCCACCAGCCTCTTTTATCTGAGAAAGTCCTGAAGCCCCATCCCAATTCGCCCCTGTCATGATTATGCCAATAAGTCTGGCTCCATATGCCCAGATAGCTGTTTCAAAAGTAACATCAATTGAAGGTCTGGAATAGTTTATCTTTTCAGCATTACTTAGCGAAATTGACCGATTCTCTTCAATAAGGAGATGATAGTCAGGTGGTGCAAAATATACTGTTCCTGGCTTGATGAATTCTTTATCTTCCGATTCCTTGACTCTTAATTTGCACATTTTATTGAAGTAATTAACCAGATAAGAATCAGAAGAGGGACTAATATGCTGTACTACAAAGACTGGTACTGGCAAGTCAGCTTTAAGAAGAGGTAAAACCTTAGATAAAGCCTCGAGACCCCCGGCTGAGGTCCCA